>Ga0315309_1000868_pt1 | contig 18363 bp, 3 predicted proteins | sample TDP4_MG_FD_203080 | JGI IMG/M metagenome (GOLD analysis project Ga0315309, IMG submission 203080) | Freshwater sediment microbial communities from Lake Towuti, South Sulawesi, Indonesia - TDP4 | ecosystem: Environmental > Aquatic > Freshwater > Lake > Sediment | place: Indonesia: South Sulawesi... | reverse complement strand
CGCACCGTTCTGCTCATTCAAGGAATACGAGTTCAGGGTAAACATACACGTTCCGAAGTGGGCGTTCGCTGGAGTCGCCAGAATATACGTAAGCGCTTATGATAAAGACCCAACCATCGGCGGAGCACCCTGGAGTCCATCATTCGCACCAGAACCAGAAATCGGAATAATGCCGTACTCGTACTAAAACCAACAATCCCTCATTCCCCTCTTTTTTTTAATTTAAAACAACAATTGCATTTTTACAACATGATAAAAAACTCTGGAAAATAATTCCAGAAGACTTATTAGTCTTCCAACCTCAAAAATGCTTGAAGAAGGTAAAAAACATGCACATTTCCTTAAAGATTCCCAAACTCGCATACCTTATTCTCATACTACTGATTCTAGCCCTTCCAACAGCTACAATACCACTGACACAAAGCCAAGAAGCCATCCTCAGCCCCTCACTGCAAGTAACGGCAAAAACAGACAAGGAATCCTACCTGCTAAGACAAAAGGTAACAATTGAAGGAAGCATAATCGAAGATGGAACACCAGCCACAGACTTATTGGTGATAATTCAAGCCCTAAACCCGCGGGGAACACGAACCACTTATCGAACCCTATCGATTGGAAACCCAACAGAAACATGGCTAATAAACATAACAAACCTCTTCTTAATGAACATGGAGAGCAATCTAATAAACACCGCAAAAATAGGCACGTTAATCCAAGCTGGCATAACAATTTATAATTGGCAAATGACCCCTAGAGGGGTCCTCGCAACAGTGACCGTTTTTGACGCAAACATGGTGCCTCTAGGAGTAGGCTTCTGGAGCGGCACAATTGACCCTCAAGACACGGCCACGCCAAGATTCACCGTTTACATTGAAAAGTGGGCGTGCTCAGGAGACGCCATGATATGCGGCAATGTATACGACAAAGAACCAAAAGAAGGCGGAATGGCCCTAAGCCCAGAAAAAACAGCCTACTTCTGCATCAGCAAAACCGAACAAGGGCTATTTGAATATCCAGAACTTCCACCACCGCCGCCACAAACGACACCAGGCTTTTACACAACTCACATCCGAATCTCACCAGAACCCATAGCAGGCGAATACACACTCCACGTAACAGCCCACTCCAGCCCAACAACAAAATCCACAACCCAAACCACCTTCACCGTTGAAAACTCAGCAGGATATCCGCCACAAGCCTCCTTCGCATACTGGCCAGCCGCACCCTACGAAAACCAAACAGTGACGTTCGACGCATCCTCCTCAACCGCAGAAGGCTTCAACGACACAATAATAAGATATGAGTGGGACTTCGGAGACGCAACACCAAAAGTGATAAAAGAAGGAACCTACACAAACCCGCCAGACCCCACAGTAACCCACAAATACATAAACACGGGCCAATATCCCATAACACTAAACGTAACAGACAACGAAGGACTATGGAGCACAACAACAAAACCAATAACCATATACCCAGAATTCGGACCAACAGCAAACTTCACCTACACCCCCCCATCGCCACGAATAAACCGAACAATAACTTTTGACGCAACCATATCTAAGCCCGGATGGAGCAAAACACTGGGCGACTACAGCCCAATAACAAACTACAACTGGAACTTCTCAGACGGAACAATAATAAACACAGCAAACCCAATAATAGCCCACATCTACACCCAACCAGCAAACTACACAGTCACCCTAAAAATAACAGACTCGGTGGGAAGAACAAACGCAGTTTCAACAATAATCCAAGTCTACAACGTGACAGCATATCCATGGGACATAAACGGAGACGGCATAGTCGACATAGAAGACCTCTACACGGCAGCCCTACACTACGGACTAACTCCCGCCGACCCAGGCTGGGACCCCAGATGCGACGTAAACAACGACGGCATAGTCGACATAGAAGACCTCTACACAGTGGCGCTACACTACGGAGAAACATACTAACCCCACATTTCTCCACCCACCAAACGCTTCAGAAACGTTCAATTTACACGTCACGTCAACATCTGGAAAAATAATTTTCTTCCTTGAGACAAGTAAATCATTGTCTGGCAACATCCTTGCGGCCAACGTAACAATTTTCTGCTAGGTTACATTTGACGAAATCTCCCAAAAGTTTTAAGAGTCGTTAACTTTCGTGAAAAAGATATATTTCTGTTCCAGAACGTATTTCAAAATTTGGAAATTGGACATTATAAAAAAGATTAATAAACTTTTCACTATGCTTATTAACCAATAAATTTTATCAACATTCGTCACCGTAATTGATGGCTGTTAATGAAGTGAGACTTTAGGCTGTATCAAAAATGAAGTTGAAAACGAATATAAACAGAATGCTCGTGCTCTCTCTAATATATCTAACATTTGAGTTAACAGCATCAAACACCTCTACAGATAAAATAGTTGCAGTGTCTGGTTTAACCCCAACGATTGATGGCTCAATCGAACCTGGTGAATGGAATGATGCCACCATGATCCCTATCTCTGTTGCCATTACGGCCAATGCCACAGTTTATGTTAAACAAGATGGCACCAACCTCTATATAGGGTTCGATATCCATGAGGTTACATACAATGCTAGTGATTCTTGCGTTGTCATCTTAGATGTTGACCATGACCAAAACACATCACTACAAACAGACGACAAGTGGTTTGCCTCTTCTCGCGAGGATAGCGAAACAGAATACAATGTAACTGCAGAAGGGTGGTTTCCCACCAAAATATACGGTTGGACTGCTAAAGCTGGTTCTAAGGTAAGTGGTTGGCAGTTGGAATATAATATTACCTATTCAAAGCTTGGTATAGTTTCTGGAACAAATAAAACAATCGGAGTTGCATTCATCGTTATTGATAGAGATGTAGAAAAAGGATGGTACATTTGGCCTTCTACAGCAAGCATCTTGAAACCATCCACCTGGGCTGACATAACCTCTGACGGATACAACTGGACTCAAAGAGTTTCTCCATGGTCGACACTGCTACTACCTCTAATCACTCTATTTGTTGTTGCCATCGCGGTACTAGCAGTAGCTAGAGTAGTACATAAACGGAAAATACGAAAAGAAATCCACTGAACTCATTTCATATTTACTGAAATTTTGATATACTCGAAGACGCAAGAATGTTTTTAAATCACTGAGATGGTATTTTTGGTAGGAGAGAAGAGGAGAGAGAAATGATTTTGCCCAAAAAAGGGAAGACTCTCTTCCTTTTCAAGTTGATTTGCTTAATTGTACTACTGTCGCTCATCTTTTTTTCGTTAACTTCTGTTCATGGTCCAGACGCTGTGAACTACTACCCCACTGAATACAATCTTTTAGGCCAAACACAATATGTTTCAGGTTCTACAAGCGATTTACAATCTGACAATAGCGTTTATATGACGTTCAGAAGTTACGGATCCTCTTACATAACAAGCATCAAGGCTATGTTCGCTTACAGTGAAGGCACTTTAGATACCACTCGCTACAGAATTTGGGACGGCGCCAGTTGGGGTACTGAGGTAAGCGCCTCTACCACTGCTTCAACTATTCAATGGGTTGTCTTAAAGTCTAGCCCAAAACGTGACGAGAAAATACTAGGTACCTTAGCCTCGACAGGAGCCATTCATGTTCAGGTTTGGAACGGCTCATCTTGGAGCGTTGGGCAAATCTTAGGTAGCGGTGTGGGAACAACCAATGATGCATATCGAGGTTTTGACATTGCCTACGAGCAAACGTTGGGAAGAGCAATAGTGGTTTTTGTCCAATCAACCACAGCATCAGACCCTCAGTATATAATATGGAACGGCTCGTCATGGACAGCTCCAGCGACAATAGACATCCCTACAACAGGTGTGATCTACTGGGTTAAACTTACTTCGAGCCCTATTTCAAACCAAATAGCACTGATGACCTTAGACGCTAACGCAGACATTGCAGGGATAATTTGGGATGGAAACAATTGGGGGAATGCAAAAACGCTTACGACAACCGGGAGCACCGCGACAAGAGAATGTTTCGCTGTGGAATATGAGCAACAGAGTGGCTATTCAATGTTTATTTGGGGCGAAGTAGCAACCGACCTATATTATTGGCGATGGAGTGGAACTGAATGGTTAGGCACCACTAAGACACTCCTAGATATACCTGCACAAGGTGGGGTCTCCAATTGGATATCGTTAAAAGCAGACCCAAATTCGAATAGATTAATGCTGGCAGTTCAAGATGCTGGAGCAGATTTAAACACTCGACAGTGGAGCGGTACTGCTTGGGATACGGCTACAGAACATCCAGAGCATGATAGCACCGTTGAGAATGTTGGCTCACGAAATTTCGACATAGAGTACGAAACATTTTCAGGGCATACGGGACATGCCATACTCGTTTGGGGCGATGGCGCAACTGCCAGATGGAAACACTGGACCCCTACTACGGGTTCTAGTGGTTGGTCTTCCGCCACGGTTTTAACAGGCTCCGACGACACTGCTGTAACACAACTGAGAAGAAATAGAGATGGTACAATCTTCGCCGCTATATTAGATGACCCAGCCAGCGCAACCGACGATCTTGTAGAGTATAGATGGGATGGTAGTGCTTGGTCAAGCAGACTTGCAATTGAAGGTACACCTTCTCTTACTGCTCAACCCATGATGGAACCGTTTATGGTCGCTCCTGATGTGCACCAAACTCCAACTGAATACACAATGGAAGTCGAGTTTACTGGGTTGTCAAATACAGACCCTTGGAATCAACTTGTTTGGACGATCGACAGCGCATGGACAACCGATAACGTTACAGTCACGCTCCAGCTTTACAATTACACGCTGGGAGGATATCCGACAAGCGGGAATGGCTATATCGCCTACACCTCAAGCCCAACTCCAAATACAGATGAAACAAAAAATCAAACCATAACAACGAATCCAGACCATTTCCGCGATAGTTTGGGCAGCTGGAAAATCAAAGTTAAAGGAGTTAAATCAACCACCAAACAGTTTGACTTTAAAGCAGACCTAGTCGAGTTTGAAGTTACCTTAGGTGATACTGCTCCTCCGGTTTGGTCTAATGCAGGAACAAACATCACTCTGGCTGGGCAGCCCACACTTTTCTATGTTAAATGGACAGACAACGTTGGGTTAAGCGGCTTCATTTTTGGAACGAACAACACAGGAACATGGACCAATGATACGTGGACTGCAATTAGTGGAACCACTAATTGGAGCAACGTAACCAAAATCCTGAACGACAAAGGCGGTGTGGTTGTCCTCTGGAGAGTTTGGGCAAATGACACGTCTAACAATTGGAACGACACCGAAATACTGTCACTTACAACAACACAGCTTCCAGTGGCTTCCTTCACCTACTCGCCTTCCACACCCTACACTGGCGAAACAGTCACTTTTAATGCTTCATCCAGCTATGACCCTGATGGCACTATAGTGAGTTATTTCTGGGATTTCGGTGACGGCATCAACGGAACTGGTGTGACTGCAACCCACGCCTACGCCGATAACGGAGTCTACACGGTTACACTCACCGTGACGGATAACGACGGCTTAACTGACACCGATTCCCAAGCTATTACTGTCCTTAACCGACCACCATTTGCCTCTTTCACAGAGAACGCAACAACAGTATACACGGGCCAGATTGTCTACTTCAATGCCTCGGCGAGTTATGACCCCGACGGCGAAATAGTCAGTTACCTCTGGGACTTTGGAGACGGAACGAATACAACAGGCATAACAGCAAGCCACTCATATGCAGACAACGGAACCTACACAGTTATCCTCACAGTCACCGATGACGACGGAGCAACCGCAACAGCCACAGCAACTAAAACGGTTCTGAATAGGCCTCCAATAGCATCGTTCACCGAATCCGCAGAAACAGTGTTTAAGGCAGAAGCCATTTACTTCAACGCATCATTCAGCTATGATCCAGACGGCTCCATCATTAGCTATTTCTGGGATTTCGGCGATGAAGCTAACGCTACAGGGATAGTTGTTGACCACGCCTACACAAATATTGGAACCTATACTGTAACCTTAACCGTAACAGACAACGATGGTGCAACAGGAACAGAAACAGCGGTTAAGACTGTTTTGAATCGACCCCCAGTGGCACAATTCACTGAGTCAGCTACCACGGTTTTTACAAGTGAGACTATTCACTTCAATGCCTCCAATAGTTATGATCTTGACGGCTCTATTGTTAGCTATTTTTGGGACTTTGGCGACGGCACCAACGCCTCTGGACTCACTGTAAGCCACGCCTATGTAGACAATGGAATCTACACAGTCACTTTAACAGTAACCGACAACGAAGGCGCAACAGGAACAACAACCGCCACCAAAACAGTTTTGAACAGACCTCCAGTCGCATCGTTTACAGAATCAGCAACAGTTGTTCTCACCGGCGAGGTTATCCACTTTAATGCCTCAACAAGTTACGATCCAGATGGCGTGATTGTCAGTTACTTCTGGGATTTCGGCGACAACACAAACGCTTCTGGGGCCACTGCTAGCCATGCCTACTCAAACGACGGAAAATACGTGGTGACATTGACTGTTACAGATGATGATAGTGCAACCGCCAGCGCTACATCCACCAAGACCGTACTAAATAGACCTCCAACGGCCTCGTTCACCGAATCTGCCACTGTGGTTCTTACCGGAGAAGTTATCACGTTCAACGCCTCTGAAAGCTATGACCCTGACGGAACTATAGTTTCGTACCTCTGGGATTTCGGCGACGGAACCAATACAACTGATGTAGTTGTCACTCATGCCTACGCAGACAATGGGTCTTACACGGTTACTTTAACAGTAACAGACGACGATGCTGCCTCTGCTATAGTTAGCGCTACTAAGACTGTTTTGAATAGGCCTCCAGTGGCATTATTCACAGAATCCGCAACCACTGTGTTCACAGGAGAAGTTATTCATTTTGATGCTTCGGCCAGTTATGATCCTGACGGAACTATAGTGAGTTATCTCTGGGATTTCGGCGACGGAACAAACGCCACAGGAATTGTAGTACAGCATTCGTATGTTGATGACGGCGTTTATACAGTAACCCTTACCATAACTGATAACGATGGAGCAAGCTCCTCGGCGACCGATGCAAAAAAAGTTCTGAATAGGCCTCCAGTCGCATCGTTCACTGAATCAGCCACAATAGTTTATAAAGGTGAAGTTATACACTTCAACGCCTCACAAAGCTATGACCCAGATGGCACTATCGTCAGCTATTTCTGGGATTTTAGTGACGGCACTAACGCAACGGGAGCAACTGTTGACCATTCTTATATCAATGTAGGAACTTACACTGTGACACTAACAGTCACCGATAACGACGGCGCAACCGCCTCAACCAGCGCTACTAAGACCGTTCTGAGCAAACTCCCAGTTGCCAGCTTCACAGAATCAGCTACCATTGTATATACGGGCGAGGTTATCTATTTCAATGCATCCAGTAGCTATGATCCCGACGGCGTGATCATCAGTTACTTTTGGGATTTCGGCGACGGAACAAATGGCACTGGAGAAGTTGTTAATCACGCATACGCCGATGACGGCAACTATACAGTAACACTAACTGTAACAGACGATGACGGTTCCACAGCCTCTTCTACCGCGACCAAGACTGCGCTTAACAGGCCTCCAGTGGCTTCATTCACTGAGTCCGCGGAAACCGTTTATACTGGTGAGGCTATCACGTTTAATGCCTCTGCGAGCCATGATCCTGATGGTTCTATCGTCAGCTATAAGTGGGATTTCGGCGACGGAAACATAACCACCGTGTTTACTCCATTCATAACCCATGCTTATGCTGACAACGGAACATATGAGGTGACGCTAATAGTCACGGACAACGACGGTGCAACCGCCTCCGCATCATCTATTAAGACGGTTTTGAATAGGTCACCTGCTGCGTTGTTCACTGAATCTGCTACTACTGTGTTTACAAATGAAATCATCTACTTTAATGCTTCTGACAGTTATGATCTTGACGGAACTATTGTCAGTTATTTCTGGGACTTTGGTGATGGAACTGATGCCATGGGTGTTATCGTTGAGCACAGCTATGCAGAAAACGGAACTTACATAGTGACTCTCACCGTCACTGACGATGATGACGCTTCTGCGTCAACAAGCGCAACGAAGACCGTTTTGAACAGGCCTCCAGTGGCTATATTCACTGAATCCGCAGAAACAGTTTACACCGGAGAGACCATAACATTCAATGCCAGCAATAGTTACGACTTGGATGGCTCGATTGTCAGCTACTTCTGGGACTTCGGAGACGCAACCAATGCTACAGGTGTGGTTGCTAGCCACGCCTATGCAGACGATGGAGCATACACAGTGACCTTGATCGTAACTGATAATGATGGGGCAGTTGGTACGGCCACATCCACGAAAACCATTCTGAACAGATCGCCAATAGCATCCTTTACCGAATCTGCAGAAACCGCACTAACTGGGGAGAGTATTTACTTTAACGCTTCAGCGAGTTACGACCCCGACGGCGTGATAGTAAGTTACTTCTGGGACTTCGGAGACGGAACAAATGCAACAGGCGTTAACGTAAACCATGCTTATGTCGATGATGGAACCTACACAGTAACACTAACCGTTACTGATGAGGACAAAGCAGCTGCGATTGCCACCTCGACCAAAACAGTTCTGAATAGACCTCCGGTTGCCTCATTTAGTGAGTCGGCGGAGATGGTGTTTACTGGTGAAATTATCTATTTTAACGCTTCGGCAAGTTATGATTCGGACGGTGTTATCGTAAGCTACTTCTGGACGTTTGGCGATGGAACCAACGCAACAGGCGCCACGGTTGAACATGCATATGCTGATGATGGTGTCTACACGGCTACTCTTACGGTTACCGACGATGATGGAGCAATAGCAACTGCCAGCGCCATTAAAACTGTTCTGAATAGACCGCCCATCGCCAGCTTCACAGAATCCGCCACAACTGTTTATACAGGCGAAATCATTTACTTCAATGCTACGTCCAGCTACGATCCTGACGGGACCATTGTTAGTTATTTCTGGACTTTCGGAGATGGAACAAACGCTTCAGGAATAACAGTTGACCATGCCTATGTTGATAATGGAGTCTACGCTGTCACTTTGACGGTTACCGACGATGATGGTGCCATAACCACCTCAACAGCAACTAAGACTGTTTTGAACAGGGCTCCAACAGCCTCGTTCACCGAATCCGCTACAACTATTTTCACGGGCGAAATTATCAGCTTCAATGCTTCTGATAGCTACGATTCGGACGGTTCTATAATAAGCTACTTCTGGAGTTTTGGCGATGGGACAAATGCAACTGGAGTGACGGTAGATCATGCCTACGCAGATGACGGAATTTACACTGTAACCTTGGCGGTCACTGATAATGACGGTGCAGCCGGAACGGCTACAGCAATAAAGACAGTACTCAACAGACCGCCTGTAGCTTTGTTTACGGAGAATGCCACGACGGTTCTAACTGGCGTACCTATTCGCTTCAATGCCTCGGGAAGTTATGACCTCGACGGCACGATTGTAAGCTCCTTCTGGGACTTCGGTGATGGGACCAACGCTACAGGCATCGTTGTTGACCACGCTTATTTGGACGATGGAGCTTACACCGTGACTCTAACAGTGACAGACGACGATGGCGCAACGAATATAGAAACCGCAGTCAAAACGATTCTAAATAGACCTCCAGTGGCAGTTTTCTCCGAGACCGCGGAAACCGTCTATACTGGCGAAATAATCACGTTTAATGCATCTGCGAGCTATGATCTAGACGGCACAATAGTTAGCTACTTCTGGGATTTTGGCGATGGAACAAATGCAAGCGGCGATATAGTCACTTACGCCTATGCGGATAATGGATCTTACACAGTTGCCCTCACAGTCACCGATGACGACGGAGCAACCGCAACAGCCACAGCAGTAAAGACTGTTCTGAATAGACCGCCCATCGCCAGCTTCACTGAATCCGCGACTACCGTTTATACGGGTGAGGCTATTTTCTTTGACGCCATTGGTAGCTATGATTCTGACGGCTCCATCACTAGTTACTTCTGGGACTTCGGAGATGGGACGAACGCCACAGGCATTATTGTGGAACACGTATATCAGGATAATGGCGTCTACACAGTTACTTTAATGGTAACGGACGACGACGGTGTGACCGCAACTGCCACCTCAACTAAGTATGTTCTAAATAGGCCTCCTATATCGTCGTTCACCTATTCACCCACTCTTCCAATAGTAGGAGAGACTGTGACTTTCAACGCGTCAAGCAGCTATGACCCAGATGGCTCAATAATCAGCTACCAATGGGATTTTGGTGATGGTAATGTAACAACCATAGCCTCGCCTATAGTAACACACATCTATACTACATTTGGAAATTACACAGTGACATTAACCGTAACAGACAATGATGGAGACATGGATACATCAACCAAGATTGTCACCGTCAGAGATTATCCCACCGCAGCGTTCACTTATTCCCCGAGTTTTCCAATAGTTGGCGAAACCGTGACTTTTAATGCCTCTTCTTCCGCGCCAAATGGTGGCGTCATCTCTAGCTACCTCTGGGACTTCGGAGACGGAACACCCTCGGTTAACACAAACAACTCAATAGCAACACATGTTTATTCTACGCTTGGAAACTACACAGTCACCCTGACTGTCACAGACAGCGAAGGACTCTCCGACACTGCAACAGATATGGTGAGACTTAGAGACTATCCGTATGCTACTTTCACCTTTTCACCTGATTATCCAATCGAAGGAGAAACTGTAACATTCGATGCGTCTTCAACAATTCCAAATGGTGGCGTCATCACGAGTTATCAGTGGAACTTTGGCGACGGAAATATAACAACGGTGACAGACCCCATAATTGCCCATGTTTACTCCGTCATAGGAAACTACACAGTCACTTTAACAGTTACAGACAGTGAAGAGCTTAGTGACAGCGAATCAAAAACCGTGAGTGTTAGAGGCTACCCAATCGCCGCATTCACTTACACGCCAGAAGCTCCTTACGTCGGTGATACTGTAACCTTCAACGCCTCTCTCTCCGATCCTAACGGCGGAGTAATAATCAGTTATCTGTGGGATTTCGGCGACGGCTCCCAAATCCTTAACACAACAAACCCCATTACAACCCACATCTACACGCTTGCTGGAAACTACACAGTCACTTTGATCATTACAGATAGTGAAGGATTAAGCGATACAGACATGCGCTCAGTGGTGGTTGCCAAGGCGCCAATTGCAACTTTCACTTACTCACCCCAGTTCCCAAAAGTTGGTGAAACTGTGACTTTTAACGCCTCAGGCAGTTATGACCCGAACGGCTACATTGTTAACTACACATGGAATTTTGGCGACGGCAACCTAACAACAGTAACCACACCTGTCATAACTCACGCTTACACATCGACCGGAGTCTATACAGTCATCCTTACAATAACCGACAACGATGGATACACAGACACCGCAACCGCTACTGTGACACTTGGAACGCCTAAAGCCTCGTTCACCTATACGCCGGAATTTCCAATCATGGGTCAAACAATTACCTTCAATGCGTCGGAAAGCTATGATCCGAACGGTTACATTGTCAGTTATGTGTGGAACTTTGGCGACGGAAACATAACAACCGCAACAAATCCCATAATAGTTCATGTCTATGATGCTATTGGAAACTATACTGTTGCCTTAACTGTGGCAGACAACCAAGGGCTAACGGACACAACAGCTCAAGTTGTATCCGTGGAAAAAGCTCCGGAAGCATCCTTCACTTACACGCCAGCCACTCCATACGTGGGTGACACTGTCACCTTTGACGCCTCCTCATCAACCCCAAGCAGGGGAAACATCACCAGCTATGTTTGGGATTTCGGCGACGGCTCGCCCATCATAAACACAACTGATCCAATCAAAACACACTTTTACAAAGCTAAAGGAAACTACACAGTAAGCTTAACCATTACAGACAGCGCTGGACTAACCAATACTGCTAAGAAAACAATAGCAGTTCTACAGTCTCCAGTAGCAATCTTCACCTATTCACCTACTTATCCTAAAGCATTCGACACTGTAACCTTCAACTCGTCCGATAGCTACGATGCAAATGGATACATTATCAGTTATGTTTGGGATTTCGGCGACGGAAACATAACAACCGTAACAAATCCCATAATAACTCATGTTTACAAAAGCGCTGGAAATTACACGCTAATATTAATCGTGGCTGACAATGAAGGGTATACGCATACTAGGACTCAAAGCCTGTCTGTTTCTACTCGACCACCCGCTGCAGATTTCATAATTTCACCCGATTTTCCAATAGCTCGCGAGAGCGTCACCTTTAACGCGTCAACCAGTTATGACCTCGATGGCTACATCATAAGCTACAGGTGGAATTTCGGCGATGGAAATATTACTACCGTGACCAGTCCAATAATCACTCATGTCTATGAATCATATGGAAACTATACGGTGATTATAACAGTCACAGACAACGATAATCTGGCAAATAACAAAACGTGCACGATGAGGGTTAGAGATTATCCAGTAGCAGATTTCACAATTTCCCCAAGTATTGGTGATGCTGGCAGTCCGGCAACCTTTAACGCTTCTTTATCAATTCCAAATGGCGGAGTGATCTTAAGCTATTTCTGGGATTTTGGTGATGGGACTCAAACAAATACTACGGATCCAATAGTGACTCATGTATTCAATAACATTGGAAACTACACCGTAACTCTATACGTTACGGACAGCGAAGGATTAAGTGGCACCAGATCCAAAGTGGTGCAAATTGCCGAAAAACCCACGGCGAACTTTTCATATTCGCCTGCAAATCCCTATGTGGGCGATACTGTTACTTTTAACGCATCAGATAGTTATGATGTTGATGGTTATATTGTTGGTTATGTTTGGGATTTTGGTGATGGTTCACCTATTCAGAACACAACGAATCCGCTGACAAATCATACTTACAATATCGGCGGAAACTTTACGGTTAAATTAACCGTCATAGACGATTTAGGCTTCAATAACACATCATCAAAGCTTATAAATATTGGTAAAACACCTGTCGCAGTCTTCACGTACTCTCCTGATAATCCGATTGCCGGAGAAGTTGTAACCTTTAACGCTTCCGAAAGCTTTAGCATCATTCGCCCAATAGCAAACTATACCTGGAATTTCGGCGACGGAAACGTCACGACTGTTACAGATCCAGTAATTGCTCACATATACCTTGTGGAGGGGACTTACTCGGTAACATTAGAAGTAATGGATACTAGCGGGTATTTTGATACAAATACCAAAACTATTATTGTTAGAAACTACCCAATTGCCGATTTTACCTATTCACCCAGCCCCGCGGTGAAAAATAAAGACATCACCTTCGATGCATCTGTCTCACAGCCTAGAGGCGGAGTTATAATAATTTACATTTGGAATTTTGGAGATGGAGCAACGGTTAACACCTCAAATCCTGTGATATCCCATGTATTCATGGAAATAGGAGATTATAACGTCACATTGACAGTAATAGATAGTGAGGGGCTTTCAGATGAAATCATAAAGGCCTTAAGAGTTGCAGACTATCCAACAGCCGAGTTCACGTGGTCACCCCCTTCTCCAAAAGCTACCGAGCAAGTGACTTTCAACGCATCAATGTCGCAAGCTAATAGCGGCACAATCACGACGTATGCTTGGGATTTTGGTGATGGCTCTCCGATCTTAACTACTGGATTGCCGATCGCAACACATACATACTCAAAAGGACAGGATTACAAGGTAACCTTAACAGTAATAAACAGTGATGGACTAAGCTCCACCATCTCTAAAACAATAACAATTTTGAAGGCGAATCCACAAGCATCATTTACTTGCAAACCAGAAGTTCCCATCGCAAGCCAAGAAGCGACCTTCAACGCCTCACAAAGCTATGACCCAGATGGCACTATAAAAAGCTACACATGGGACTTTGGTGACGGTAACATAACAACTACAACGAAACCAATAATAACCCACGTCTACCACACTATTGGAAACTACACAGTAACACTAAACGTTACAGACAATGACGGCTTAACAGCTTCAACCTCGAAAACCGTGAAAATTATAACTTATCCAACTGCTGATTTCACATGGTCACCCTCAACGCCTGAATCATCGAGACCTGTTACATTTAATGCTTCAATGTCACAAGCCAACAGCGGAGTCATCGTTAGTTATGTTTGGGATTTTGGTGATGGTAATGTAACAACAACGACGGATCCAATAATAACCCACGTGTATAGCTTCTATGGGAACTATTCAGTGAAATCAACCGTGACAAACAGCGAGGGATTATCTGCTAGCAAAGAACAGACAGTCACAGTTGTCGGTTGTCCGCCTGAAGCTAGTTTTGATTGGCAACCAATTTATCCTTTTGAAAACCAAACAGTAACCTTTGACGCCTCAATTTCAGTCCCGAACGGCGGCATAATTGTGTCATATGAATGGAACTTTGGAGACGGCAGTCCAACCGAATTTATTCTGCTTGAACCCACCATAACTCATGAATATTCGGCTTATGGACAATATACAGTAACGTTGAAGGTATCAGACAGCGAGTATCTAAGTGCAACAGTGTCAACGGTGATAGTGATCGTAGCCCCTCCGGATGCAAACTTCACCTGGTCACCACAATACCCCCATATATATGAAGCTGTTACATTTAATGCCTCTCAATCGTCGCCCAATGGAGGAGTGATCGTTGGTTATGTTTGGGATTTTGGTGATGGTAATGTAACGACAACGACGAATCCAATAATAATTCATGTCTACCAAGCTATTGGAAACTATACAGTAACGCTAAACATTACAGACAGCGAAGGCCTGTGGAACGTAACAACAGAAATAGTAAATGTCACAGGAATGACGCCACCAGAAGCTGACTTCACTTACTCTCCATCGCCTCCATATGTTTTTGAGACCATCACATTTAATGCTTCTATGTCGTCAACTAATGTGGGCACCATCACAAGCTATACATGGGATTTCGGCGATGGAAACGTGACGACTTTAACTGTTCCAACTGTAATTTATGCCTATGGAGCGACGGGGAACTACACGGTGACGTTGACCATAGTAACTGACGTCGGATTGAACGATACGATCTCAAAACTCATAACAGTTCTCCCAGTTTGCGGTCCAACTGCAAAGTTCACATGGTCTCCGCCTTCACCAGCCTATAACCAAACCTTGACGTTTAATGCTACCGCTTCAACTCCTGGATGGAATGGAACAATACATCCTTCGATTGCCTACTATTTCTGGGATTTCGGCGACGGCAGTTCATTTAATACAACAAACTCAATCGTTTATCATGTGTTTTCGCAACCGGGAAACTATTCCGTCACATTGACGGTAACAGACTCTGTGGGGGGAACAGACACGGTTTCCGCAATAATTCAGGTCTATAGCGTAGCAGCAAAACCATGGGACGTAAATGGAGATGGAATCGTGGACATCGAGGACATATACTTGGTTAGCATACACTATGGACTAAACCCAGAAGAACCAGGCTGGGATCCAAGATGCGACGTAAACAAAGACGGCATGGTCGACATTGAAGACCTGTACATAGTTGCGCTACACTACGGAGAAACATACTAACCCCACATTTCTCCACCCACCAAACGCTTCAGAAACGTTCAATTTACACCTTTTATTTTGGGGGTGAAAGGAGAAGGGAGAAAGGAGAGATGCGTTTTCTTTTAGCGGAATAGACCCCCTATTTTAGTTTTAGCGCTTAGTATTTAAGATTTGTCGTGTTACACGTATGAAACATTCATAGAACAATCTTTCACAAATTTTATAAACGAATCATATCATACAATAGTTTTCCACCCGGGGATTTAATCCTGCGGGTGTTTGTAAAAAACAAATAGAGGAGAAAGGAAAATGAAGAAACAACTTGTAGCCATATCAGTATTTCTAATGCTTCTTGTAAGCATCTTTTCTGTTGCATTGCCAACAATTAGGGTAAGTGCAAGTCCAAGCTCCACACTCCATGTGGTCCAGTATGGATTTAGAACGCGCTATACAGGGACAGCGCAGTGGACAACTGCAGATGCACATTCTGGCAGTTTATCCCTTAACCTTTCTACAGGATCCTCATCAAGCGGCGCCGCTATTATAGCCCTTAGATGCAACCTTGTTAGCTCAACCTTTCCGTTCGAAGGAACGTTAAGCGATCTCTACTACGCTGTTCTCACCTATTGGGCAAAAAACGTGACTTGGACAACTGTAAACTTCTATCCATGGGTTCAAATATACTTGGATATGGATGATGACGGAGTATTTGATTGGGGGCCTTCAGAGAGTGACTGGATACTTCAAGGAGAGCCATATTATTGGCTTCAATACAACACCGCTCCAGAAGAAAACGGATGGAAACAGTTCAACGCTAGCACGCTGTACTTTTTCGATGGAAACTATACGTATTCCTATGTCGAATCCGCTCATGAAAAACGAACTTTAGACTGGTATCTTGCCAACACACCGCTAGGAGACGAAGATATTCTTAGGCTGTATATTATGGTTGGGTATGGTGCCTCTTGGGTAAACACCATAGGACTGGTTGACGACATCGCATTAGGCGGCATCATATACCACGGAAGCATACAGGATGCAGTAGATGCAGCGAGTCCAGGAGACACAATAATCGTATATGATGGAACCTATGACGAGCAAGTAGTTATCGATAAAAGTTTGACTCTCCAAGGAGGGAGCACTCCAATTGTCAAGCCATCTTCTGCTGCTACGCTTACCAAAGTATTCGATGGCTTGTTCTGGTATGGTACGCCTAATACTAAAAAGATTGCTGGCATTATCGTAGCCAATGTTCCTGACGGCAGCAATGTAATAATAAAGGATCTAAAAGTCGACGAAAGCAGTGTTACTACCAAGCCAGCAGGAGCGGACTACCTTGCCGGCATCTTCTACCGTGAGACAGGCGGTACAATAGACACGGTCGAAATAGTTGGGACAGGTGCTTGGAGTGGCGGAGATCGAGCCTTTGGGATATACTTATCGGCTGCAACCAATTCGGTCTCTGTAGAGATTACTGGATCGACAATTACGAACTTCGACAAGAATGGCATAGAGGCCCATGGAAACAAACTTACTTTCAACATACATCATAACACGATTACTGGGCGGGGTTCAGTCTCGGACGAGGTTCAGAACGGAGTCAATGTCGGAAGGGACGCTGCAGGGACGGTGAATTACAACACCATTAGTAACCTCGAGTACGGGCCTAAAACATGGTGGGCCGCTGCAATTATGTTCTATCATTACGTTTCACCGGCAGGCGTCAGCGGTTCAGCACGCGGCAATACTATAACTGACTGTCAGATCGGGATCATGTTCAAAAACGTGAATTCTTCGGCGCAAGATAACACGGTCGCCGGGGGAACAGTGGGACTAACTGGTATATATGCTGAGCCTAATTATGCGGGTGCATACACAGCCTCCTTTGTGAACAATACTGTAAGTGGTGTAACGGACACGGGCAGCTACCAGAATGCAGCGATTGGCGCTAACACTTATGCTACTCTTACCCCTGGTACTGGGGCGTCCCTTACAGTCAATATAAGAAACAACCACCTTACAGGTGGTGGCTCAACGAACGCGGACGGCGTCTATATTGATGGCAGCGCAGGAAACGTCATAGCTACAATCTCTGACAATTTCATATCCGGCTGGAACTACGGCATCAATCTAGCAAGCGCATGCGTGACTGGAGCTGCTATCACCGGCAACAACATCACTGGCACGTACCTAAGCATCCGTATGGAGAATGCCACGGGAGTGCAAATCTGCGGCAACAGGATAATAGATTTCGTGAAGGGAGGCATAGTTACTAGAGGCGCCAAAAACATCCTTGTTGAAGGAAATATTATAAGCACAACCCTTCATGATGTGGCACCTAACGGAATCGATATCGGCATTTACACGGGTACTAACGGAACTGTCAAAGGAAACAACATAAGTGGCTGTTCTTGGAACGCTTTCACAGGTGATTACGAAACCTCTTGGTCAGGATCTGGCATCCTAGTCATAGAAAGTGGAGACTCCTTAGAAGTAATAGGAAACATTGTTCACGACTGCGACGTTGGCATGGACATCGAGTCTGATTCAATGAACATGACATGCAACGAGGTGTATAACAACATATATGGCTTCGTCTTTTGGAATGCCAAACCCAAGGTCAATTACAACAACATTTACAACAACATACAATACGGGGTCTATCGGACCGCAATG
>Ga0315309_1000867_pt1 | contig 18393 bp, 22 predicted proteins | sample TDP4_MG_FD_203080 | JGI IMG/M metagenome (GOLD analysis project Ga0315309, IMG submission 203080) | Freshwater sediment microbial communities from Lake Towuti, South Sulawesi, Indonesia - TDP4 | ecosystem: Environmental > Aquatic > Freshwater > Lake > Sediment | place: Indonesia: South Sulawesi... | reverse complement strand
GCCTCAACGGCAACCGTCCCATTCCTACTCGCCCTTGAACTCATCATAAGCGCAAAACTATCCACAACCCAAACACTCGCCATAGAAATATTAACCGCAGCAGGAATCTACGTATTCTCCCTTTACATTTTAAAAGCCCTGAAAAGCCAAGACTTCCAATTGCTGAGACAAGCCCTTCCAAAGCCTCTCGCAAGGTACATCCACATCCTCGAAGGCATCATGGTTCGATAAAACACGACAGCGCATACGCGCGCTAAGCAATAAAGAAATTGGTGAACTCGATTGAAGCTGATGAACAACATTTTGATAACCGGTGGAGCAGGCTTCATCGGAAGCCACCTAACCCACCGATTGATCTCAGAAGGACACAAAGTCATCATTCTAGATAACCTTTCAGTCGGAAAAATTGAAAACATAAAACAATGGTCTAACAATCCAAACTTCGCATTCATTAAGGGAGACCTGAAAAACCCGAAAGACCTCATAAAAGCAATCCAAGGGGCCCAAACAGTTTTCCACCTTGCCGCAAACCCCGAAGTGCAAGTTGGAGAAACAGACCCACATGTCCACTTTCAAGAAAATCTCGTAGCCACCTTCAACCTTCTTGAGGCTATGAGAAAAAACAAAACAGCAAAAACAATAGTCTTCACTTCAACCTCAACCATATACGGCGAAGCCACCAAACTCCCAACACCAGAAACCTACGCACCACTAACACCCATATCAACCTATGGGGCCTCAAAACTAGGCTGCGAAGCCCTCATAACCAGCTACGCCCACACCTTCAACCTACGCGCCCTCATCCTACGCCTAGCCAACATCGTAGGACCAAAAGCCAACCACGGCGTCATCCCAGATTTCATAAGAAAACTAAAAACCAACCCAAACCGCCTAGAAGTCCTCGGCGACGGAAACCAAAAGAAATCATACCTATACATCGACGACTGTATAGACGCCATACTCCACGCAACAAAAACATTCCTAAAAAGCAACCACAAGGTTGACATCTACAACATAGGCTCCACTGACCAAATCACCGTGAAAAACATAGCCAAAATCGTCATCGAAGAAATGCACCTACCAAACGTAAGCATCATCTTTACCGGAGGAGTAGACGGAGGAAGAGGATGGAAAGGCGACGTAAAAACCATGCGCCTATCCACAGAAAAACTAGCCAAAACCGGATGGAAACCAAAATACACAAGCGAACACGCCATAAGATTAACATTGCGCGCGCTTATGAAAACTAATTGATCGCTTCAATGCTCCTCTTCGGAGGATCTCTTCACCTCATAAAGCGTCACATCCACAACATCTCCCGCCTAATTCCAAGCAGCTCCACCACCAGCTTCGGAATGGTTACGCGCCCGCCTTCGAGAACCCTCGCATAAAACCTTTCAACATGAATTGACTTAGACCCGGAAATCAACATGCACAGGACTTCACCCACCTCCAACCTATGCTTCCACCTCACCAAAACAGGAACCTATGCGCGTGCATGAGAAAGTTTAATAACGCCTTTACCAAACTTATAAGTAGGTAAAAGAAATGAGTATTACAAAATTGTCCAGTAAAGGTCAAATAACAATTCCGAAAGAAGTACGTGACAAACTAAAATTAGAACCAGGGGACAGAGTCCTTGTGGAAGTGATGGAGCGCCTCGCTGTCATTAAACCTCTCAGAAAGCCTTCTGAAAGCATGAGAGGCATAGGAAAAGAAGCAAAAAGTAAGCTGGGAAACATGAGCGCAGCAGAACTATTAGAAAAGATGAGGATGGAGGACCAAGAGGAACTTTGACCCTCTGCCTCATTGACACTGGCATCTTCCTATGCCTAGCTTTCGAAGACCCCGGCCATCAACACTGTGGAAAACTCCTTGACAAAGCCTTCAAAGGCGACATCACTCCACTCCTAAGCTCCATACAACTCACTGAACTATACACACCCTTCCTCAGAGCCAAAGACCCCACAGGCTTACAAAAAATGAAAGAAGAAATCGCCAAGCTAGAGCCTAGAATAAGGAACGTAGATAGAGAAATAGCGGAGAAAGCAGCCCAATACCGCTCCACAATCGAAACCCCCAACGGAAGATGGCTTGCACTAGCCGACTCCATAATACTGGCCACATCAATCCTAGAAGAAGCTGAAATCCTCTACACCATTGACACAAACTTCGCCAACGTCCAAGAGATCAAAGTGAAAGCACCTGAAATGGAAATCAAAGAATGGTTAAAGCAATACGGATCAAAACGATGACAAAACCCCAGCCAGCAAGAACCACAAACATTACTTGCAGGTTTCTCCCCCATCATAAGACTCACATTATCTATCAAAATTGTCCGATCGATTTAATCCTCATCTTCTTCGGGTGGCTTCTCCGCGTAAAGCATCACATACACAACATCGAATCGATCGGTCATTCTGCTGGCGAAACCATAATCCAGCGACCAGTCGATTCCTGACGAAGACAAGATTTTCCCTTTAAAAGGCTTTGACATGCGTTTATCTGTGAATCGCGTATAGATGTGGTTCTGGTTCCTTCTCCTTTGCTGCGTACACAGCCAACGCCAAGGCCCAGAGCTGGTCATCGTGTGTTCCAGGCGGATGATAAAAAGTCATTACGCCCTTTTCTTCAGGTTTCTCTGTTGGCTTAACCCTGCCAAACCTGTATTGCTGCTCGTTAATCTGTGAAAGAAGAACCCTGTCAAGCGGAAGAATTATCCGTTTCTGCTCCATCCTTGTTTGCAGCAAAATCATCAAATCCTGCTTAACCTTCGCTGTAAAGGCTAATCCCTCAATCTGCGGTCCAAACTCCTTTATCTCCTCAACAAGGCTTTCCCCAACAGCACTCTGATCCACAAAACCCTTCATAACATCAAACTTTTGATTCAACCTCTGTATGAAAGCAACAACCTCAGTGTATAGCGTACCCAAAGCAAACTGTTTCAAAAAGACCAGTCGTAGGCGCTCATTCTCCTCCCCTTTCAGCAACGCAACAACGCTGTAGTCAACTCTCTTGCCGAAATCAGCTCCCAAAAAATAGTTGCCTGCAATTTTGCCCTCCGCCTTCAACTGCCCTTCATCAATGAGATCATAGTCCTCAACACATTCACGAATCAAATCCTGACTGAAAAAGCTGTTCTCATCTTCCACAAACTCCGCCTCATACTCCATTCTATACCGCAAATCGCCAATATCATGGCGCTGCTCTTCCAGAAACTCTTTCGAGATACGTGGGCACTCTTCACCCCTCACATGCTGACTCCAATAATTCGGATTCTTAAAGCTTCGATAGAAAATATGGTCTCGACCCCAAGGCGTGCTCAACATAACCGCCGTGCCATTCGTGGTTGCCAACATCGGAAAAATCACGCTTGCAATCACGTCTTCCGGCATAAAAGCTGCTTCATCCATAATCACTAAATCTGCTGTATAGCCTCTCAGCGAAGCCCCATCTGGTCCACAAGGCAAAGCAATAATCTGACTCCCGTTACGGAGTTGAATTGATGTGCGAGTTGACTTAACAACAGACCTCCGCAAGACAGGATGAGCCATAATGAAGCGTTCAATCACGCCAAACATAATCATGCTCTGCCTCAAACCCCGACTAACAATAAGCGTAGTCGTATTCGCGTTTGTAAAAGCATGATGAATCACCTTAACCGCAATAGCCGTTGTCTTACCCGTCTGACGAGCCCAACAAGCCACAATCCGCTTGCTCTGACAACGCAACAACTCAGCCTGATAAGGAAAAGCATGAAAACCCAAAACAACCTCTGCAAAAACCACTGGATCCTGACGAAGCTTATCTCTTAATCCTTCAAATCCTTCGATGGGCATACCGCGACTCACTAATCCTCATCTTACCAACAATTCTAGCAAACTTCTTCGTAACAAACCTCTTAGGAACCCTCCTCTCCAAAACAGACAAATAAGAAGCCAAATCCACACCAGCCTCCGACCCACTCCCAATCTTATTCAAAGCCTCAGCAACCTTAACCAAAGCCTCAACCTGCCTAGTCAAAGAACGACTCCAACGCAACTTCATCTCACTCCTAACCTTCCTAGCCTCCAACTGCCTAACAGCATGCTCAATACTCTTCTTCAAATTTTCAGCAGCCATCAACAACAACTCCTCAGAACCAAAATGCTCAACACCAGCCTCGCCAGCCTCAACCATCAACAACCATCCCCATAACACCTAAAACATCTCCAACATTTAGCCTTAACCCACAAAAGAAAAACAAAAAAGGAGAGAGATAACTGAAACTAACCGCCCACAAAACACACAACAAACCACCCACAAATCACTTAGAAAACACCAACAAAACACCCCAAACCCAAACCAAACACAACCCAAAACAACAACCAAACCAAAAACAAAACCCAAAAAACAAACAAACCACCCCCACAACCAAACAAAAAATTAATTCCCAACCACAAACAAAATGACCAAACACAACAAGAAGAGAGACAACCCATGTTCTCAGTCGGACACCTAGCCCTCGGATACCTCTCCGGAAAAACCACATCAAAACTCACAAAAACAAACATAAACCTCCCCCTCCTATTCTTCCTCTCCATCATCCCCGACATCGACCTACTACTCCCAAGCCTACTAGAACATCGAGGACCAACACATTCCCTAGTAGTATTCTGCCTCCTCTTGTTTCCCGCTCTTCTAGTGTACAGAACAAGAGCCTTGCCCTACTTCGTTTCCTTGGCTTCCCACACCCTAGCAGACGGTCTAACCAGGGGCGCCCAAGCCCTCTGGCCCATAACCACAAACTGGTACGGTGTCGGAATCCGCATTGAAAGCCTAACAAACATCTATACAGAATGGACCCTTTTCCTAGCGTCACTAACCCTGCTTTTGGCAACGAAAGAACTTTGGAAACTATTGAAGCCACATCCATCCAACCTGCTCTTAGCCATACCAATCATATCCATCTTCGACACCACATTCCTCGGCTTCCCAACACCAGTACCCCCACCACTCATAATACCCCACCTCATAAACCTAACAATCTTTGCCCTCTCGATCCTCACAGACCTTAGACACATTTCCAAGGCAACTTGACTTTCTCCGCCCGAATTGAAAGAGTATCGACCGGTTATTCTGCCATCTATAAATAGAAGTCGGCGACCGGCGATAGCTAGCCTATGGTTTAGACATTTGAAAAGGTTGCAGTCTTAAACTGCGATCACCAGCGATTCTTTTGGCAAAATAGACGCTGCAGCTAATCGACTATAGCTTTTGCTTTCAGCCAGTCGCTGATATGATGATGTCAAAGCTAAAGCTTGTTATGTCCTGGATGCTGCTTGACACCGACAAAGTGAGGATCACTCGGACTGCCTCCTCAGGGTTGATAGTCTGTCCACCGTAATCCCAACTCAAATCTATATAATCCGCAGCCTCAGAAGGATTCCAATTGGAGGTTTGCAACGATAAGGTTGAAGCAGAGTTGCCCTCGTTGCGAATGTAACAGGTCTTACTCACGTTGGAACCAGGTTCGATCATGGTCCAGTTAATCGAAGTGACGCCGTTCGTGCAGGCTTGGTCCCAGTAGACCCCGACTCCAATTGCCTTTACGGCTCCAACATTCGATACTGTCCTGTTTGTCTGAACCGCCGACATAACTTGGCCTGCGAGGCAAAGGGTTAGCATGTAAACAACCAGTGCTAGGGCGGCTATTGCGACTATGCGGTCGCCTTTTCTTTCAAGCACGTTCATCGTGTATGTACACCATGGAGTTATAATATGTATTAAGACTTAATAAACGTTATTGTTTCAACGTTCTACAAAAATACAAGAGCTCTAGAAGGGCAGGGTCACGAACTGACATAGATAATTATGTCGAAGCTGAAGTTTGTGATTCCCTCTATGCCAGAAGACGTTGACAGAGTGAGTGTTGTTTGAACGACCTCCTTTGGGTTAACGGTTTGGCTTGCATAGTCCCAACTTAGTGCCATGTAGTTTGACGCCTCTGGAGGATTCCAGTTGTCTGGGAGCATAAAGAGGTGCACAGGGAAGTTTCCTTCGTTCCTTACGTATATGGTGACATTCTTTATGGATCCGGGTTCAACGGTTCCCCATTCGACAGAAGAAACATTGTTGGCGCAGTTGTTATCCCAGTAGACTCCAACTCCCACAGTCTCAATGGTTCCTTGACTACCTATGGAGAGCGCTTGGTTGGCTTGTCCTAGAATTGAGTGGAAAGAAAATAGAGTCAGGGAAAGAGTTGTTAATGCTAAGGCTACTGTTAGCAGCCTTGTAGTCAATTTTTTCCTCTCTTTTGCAAAAAGTAGAAAAAGTGCAAGGCGAATGCGCCTAGGAACCTTGTTCAACACCTTTGCGAGGCTCTCATAGAGGGCGAAAACGATGCTTGGAATTTCTCTGTTCCCCGTGGTGAAAATTTTAACTCAGGTTCTATTTCAATTTTGTTAACATCTGGGTATATTGTGGAGCAATATAAGAAAGGATAACTGGAGCTATGCAAGTTTTATGGAGTTTGTTCTGCAAAATTTATTTACAGAAGCAGTCGGCCATTCTGGGGCATGTGAAACATTCGTCTGGGATTGGAGCGTCTTTGGGAAGTTTTTTCAGGTATCCGAAGTGGTGAGGGCATTCTAGGGAGCTTGTTTGAGGGTGTGTTGGCGGCAGTTCTTCTTCTGTTGATTTTTGAGTTTCGACGGTTTTTGGAGGGTTTTCTACACTTTTTTCCTTCGGAACAGCTGGCTCAGGTTCTGCGGCAGATTTCGTTGATTGTTGTGTTATGTAGAGGATTAGGAGGACGATGATTATGAGCATCAGTATGATGTCGATGGTCGTTATTTCAAATGAAAGCATGAATCTTTCACTAATAGAGGTCCAAGTGAACTACAAACATATAGAATTAACGAATTTGAAATATGTAGCGCGGGTTCACACCTCGTGCAGGTAACAAGTCAGGTATTCTCCGTATGTGTGTCCGTCCGGTAATTCTGTCGATGTTGGAAAAGAAAGTCCGACGACTGGCGGATACCTACTGGGGACTTTGTGAGAAATTTTCAAGACTCTTGGTTCTTGGCGGGCGGGACGGGATTTGAACCCGCGACCACGAGCTTAGGAGGCTCGTGCCCTATCCTGGCTAGGCGTCGGTAGAAAGTTCGTCCGGCTTTCTCTACCCGCCCAGCTCCGCCCAAGACTTTGGTGAAAGAAGTAGAATTTTAGTTTATTGTTCAGAAGAGCTGTTCAACAGTGTCTGACGTTTCCTTTTTATTCTTGGAATGCATGACTAAAACCAATGTAATGGTCTATGCTCGCGCCAAGGGGAATGATGGATGAAGGTCTTGATTCGTACAGACAAGTTGTCTAAGTATTATGGTAAGGGAGGCGAGATCAAAGCCGTAGATGAGCTCGACCTCGAAGTTCATGAGGGAGAAACTTTTGGCTTGCTCGGTCCAAACGGGGCTGGCAAGACAACGACCATTCGTTTGTTGAACTGCATCATAAAGCCGACCAGCGGCACAGCCACCGTCAACGGCCATGACATCCTCAAAGAGGAAACAGAGGTGAAACGCATCACAGGCTTGCTTGCCGAGTCCCCGGGCTTATATGAGAAGCTTAGTGCCTACGAGTTTTTGGAGTTCATGGGAGCCCTTTACGATGTGCCCGGTGATATTTTGCCTGAAAGGATAGACGACTTGCTGAAGCTGTTTGGGCTTTATGACCGGCGTGACCACCTCCTTGAAGGGTACAGCCGAGGCATGAAACAGAAAGTCTTAATCGCGGCAGCCCTGATTCATGATCCCCCTATTCTTTTTCTTGACGAGCCCACCTCGATGTTGGATCCCCGAGCCGCTCTTATGGTTAAGGATCTGATCAAAGGGTTGGCTGATAGGGCTGGGAAAACAGTCTTCATTTGCAGCCACATTCTTCCAGTTGTGGAGGAGCTTTGTGATCGTATAGGTATTATCAATGAGGGCAGGCTTGTTGCTTTGGGTACGGTGGATGAGATTATTGCTCAGACTGGAACGAAGACTTTGGAAGAGGCGTTTATTGCTCTAACTGGCGGGGTGGAGGAGAGGGAGCTTTTGGCGTGGAGGGAGCAGAGGGGTGCGGGTGCCTAAGTGGCTGGTGGTTGCGAGGAACGAGTATCGTATTCACACGAGCAGGATACGGAAGATAAGACCTTTCTTTCCCTATCTGGTCATTGGGTTGTTAGCGGTTTATTTGGTTTTTATTGCGCCGAGTTTTGCCAGTGTCTTCATTGAGGACTTTCTTGCTTTGCTTCTGTCCTATGCCGCTGTGGCCATGGTGCAGATAGTACTGTTCATGATTTTCGTCTACTTCATGATAATTCCCATCACTCAAACGTTGAGGGAGATGCAGGCTGAACAGTTGGAGATTTTTCTTGCGGCTCCTATAAAGCCGAGCGACGTTCTGCTTGGTGAGTTCGTGGGTGAGATGCCTTTTTACGCCATCATTGTCACGGTAGTTGCTGGCTTTTTTACGGCTCTTCTAGATCCGCTAGGGCTTGATGTGGTGCAGATAGCGATAATAGTGGCGATCTTTGTGGTGACGTTTCTGTCTGCCTTTTGGATAGGCAACGTGATCGCCGCTCTCCTGCGAACAAAGCTTGGAAGTACGGCTCGGGGAAAGGATATTGGGAAGGCTCTTGCATTAGTGATTGCTTTGCCTCTTGTTGCGTTAATATATGGATTCCAGTTTGGAGGCGTGTTTGAGGCTCTTTCTGATCCCAGTGCGAGCGGGACAGCTAAGGTGATTTTGGGTCTGTTGCCCAGCTCTTGGGGAGCAGAAGTCATTGTTGGCTTTGCCTCTAACCCTGGCAACATCGGTGCCGTTGGTTTTGAGACGCTGACTCGGTTTGGAGGTCTCCTCGCTTTCTTCGTGGCGGTGCTTTGGCTGGGCGCCAAGGCAGCGAACCGTGCTTATAGTCTAGAACCCACCACCTTTACGGCTTCCAGGGCTAAGCCTGATGGCGTCTTCTATAAGACAGTTAAATATCTGGGAGGGGGCGAATCTTTTGGCACTCTTCTTGTGTCTGTTTTCAAGGATTATGGTCGGAGGCTTGAAAATTTGTCTAAGATTGCCTATATTGTGGGTTTGGTTGTTATGATGAACATTTTTATTGTGGGTCCTAGGCTTTCGGATGAGTATGAGTTGGGTTTGGTTATGCCTTTGATGATGGTTCAGTTTATGTTTCCTATCCTAGCGGTTTTTGTGGCTGGGGAAGTGACGCTTCGTGGAAAGGAAGCTCTTTTCATATATAGGAAAACACCGTTTGGTGTGGGAAGGTTTGTCAAGGCGAGGCTTTTGCAGGGCTGGCTGATAGTGGTACCGGTCGCGGTGGCGGTTACAGCCCTTACAACAGGCATGAGTCCTCAGGTTACGTTCGTTTCTTTATTAACTAACACGTTTTTGGGGACGCTGATTGCTGCAGCGGACGTAGCTTTTGTTCTCGGCCTTTTCCTGTTGATGCCTGTTTTCTCAGAGAAGTCGGTGAGGTTCATGGTGAACATTTTTGTAGTCATTTTTGTTTCTATCGGACTGTTTGCGTTTTCTCTGTTCGGTTTGATGAAGGTGTTTCCAGACCTGGAGGCGGATGTGCGCCTTTTGTATGTCTTATTGTTGCAGACTGCGTTAAGTTGGGTAGTCGGTTTTGTGCTTCTATCTCTTGGGTCGAGAAATCTGAGTAGAATCGAATAGCTTTCAGTGTGCGTGCACAAAAAGGGGGGATGTTGGGTTTCGAGCTGTTTACTTTTACTTAGCTGCGTCCCAGTATGCGTTAAGAAAATCAAGCCAGCCTTCTTTTGCGAACTTCATTAGTTCGTAGAGATTGATGTCTCCAGGTGACTCATAGCCTGCTGGTGTCCAGTATGCGTAGAGCCCCTTGTTGTTTTCGTATGATTCACGGCTTGTTGGGAAATATATCCCTATTCCTAAGCATCCCTTTTTCTCCATCGCCTTTACGTTTCTGCAATAGAGGATTGCGTCATCTAGACTCGCCAGCAAGGTTTCGCTGGACGTCACAACAGCCTTCACCACGGCTGGGTCGATGTCCTTGACTTCTTTTGGATTTAGGCTTTTGTCGTGAATTGTCTGCACGAATGTTGGCAAGTCATCGATTCTCTCCCATCCGTGTTCTGACCAGGGCAGATTTGCATGACCACTCGCGGCTGACACTATCTTTGCATAGCCTTCCATGTCGACCATTATAGCCTCGGTCATTCCCTTGAGGTCTGTAACCACTTTGCCTATTTTGTTGGTTTGTACCACCGAAAGCGTAACTGCTTGCGAGTACGCTGTACCCACATATTCGTAGTAGTAGATGTATTCATCTACAAGCATTTTGGAGAGTTCCAGTGGAGACTGAGTTGGGTTTGCGGCGAGGTTGGCTAGGATCGTGTCGTAAGGAAAGCCGTCCATCGGGTCGTATCCTTCGTTGGCGACGTAGTAATCAATGTCTAATCCTCCAGCGAAGTATTCATAATCAACCTCTATCTCTTGCATGAGGCAGGCGCCGTATATCAGCACGTCGATGTGAAAGCCTGTGAGAGCTGTTACCACTTCTTGGTGTGTGAGGAAATCATAAACTTCGGATGGTGTGTGTGCGTCAAACATGCAGCCCTTGAAATCGTCTCCGTGATCCCACATAAGTAGCGCATATTCACTGGAGGGGAATTTGCTTGTGGTGTAGGTTACCCATTCCCTTAAGGTTGCGGGGTCACCCATGTTCGGTTCAATTCCGTTTAGGGCGAAGTCCGTTAGTTCCTTGAGGCCGCCCTGAAGAACCTTGTAGGCGTGTGCTGGTTCATCATAGTTATCCCAGAATATGATGACATTCACATCTTTTGTGGAGCCAACTGCCATCATCTCTTGGACGTCCAACTCAGCCCAATAGCCCAAGTCATTGTCGGAGACCAAGTATATGGCTAGGGTCCACTGGGCAGGTTTTGCAGGAGCAGCCTGGGCAAAGGCGCCGAACAAACTTGATGCTAAGAGGCAGCATAACGCTGAGAGCATAGTTATTTTTTGTATTTTTCTCATTATCGTTCACTCCCTTCTCCCGTCGTTTTTCTCGTATTAGTATTTGTGTTACTTAGTTTTTATAACTTCGGTTCAAATTCGAAAATAGTGTGGTTCAAAAGGCCAGAAACTTGTTGGTGTGGGGGTAGGTTTAAAACTCGTTTTAAACTATTCCCTGGCTGCAACAAACCCAATCAAGAGCGTTTATTCGAATCCTCGTTTTCCAACAAGAGCAGTGTAACTCGCTGGTAGACTTAATGAGTCTGCAATTTTTGAAGATTGCTGAAAGTCATTAATTTTCTGCTTTAATTTTGCTTATATAACGGTGTTGTTGTCTGAATTCCAAAATCAAGATAAACCTTTTATTTGTATCCCCCAGTAAAAAGTGGGGAACCCCTTGTCTTGGTTGATGATTACAATTGATATAGTGTGTTCGTTTGTTGCCATTTTACTGGTGATTTTTAGCCTTTATTCGCTCAAAACATTGCGCATTAAGGGAGTCAGAAAAACCCTTTGGATGCCAGTGCTCGTGGCAAGTGTATTCTTTTTGCTAGGGAATATTTCGAGCGTTCTTGAAAATTTTATGAACATAACTGAGGAGCTGGAAGCATTGCATCATGTTAGTTGGCTTGTCGGACTTGGCATTTTGGCGTATGGCATTTACACTTATTTGCAGATGCTGAAGAAAATTACACACCCATGAGTACCTAACTCACTTATTCAGAATCGAACTTCTTCCAAAATGATAAATGTTGCAACTTTAAAGGGACGAAAAGGGAAGATATGTGTCGATGGATACCATGAGATCGTTAGAGCTATCGTTTTCTATTTTGACTTTGCTCGTGGCTACTTTTACGCTGTACATAGCTCTGCGTCTCACCAAATTCTTCAAGGGTGGCGCCTTCGGGAAAGTATGGAAGTCATTGTACATTGTACCTTTTTTAATGGGGTTAGCAGAAATCAGCAAGCTCTTAGAAGTTACCATGCTCTGGGCACTCGCTCATCTTGCCGCTTGCTTGGCATTTCTCTATAGCTTATACCTTTTCTATCGGACATGGCAAAAAATGGGCAAATAGTTGCTTACCGTAAATTATCATTGAGATTTTCCGCAGATGAATTATAGAACATTAAGCTTGAATCCAGCTTCAATCAAATGCCATGCCAAAAAAGGCAACTTCGATGATTTAAACCGATATCTGAACCATTTTTATGTATTGATGAATCACCTATAGCTCGATTTTTAGAAAACCGAGAATTTAAATGCCAGCCGCGAATTTTGGTGCGGGGGGCGGGATTTGAACCCGCGGAGGCCTGCGCCAGAGGATCTCTCAGCCGTCCAAGCCCTTAAGTCCTCCCCCTTCTCCTAGAGGGACACACCACAGCCCACTACTTAGACCTAGCTCGGGTACCCCCGCCACACCGCCAATACCACTACATCAACCCAAAATAATAAATCCTCTGCTAAACCACGCCCATGCAGGTTTTGTGCAATTCGGTACCGAATAATGTTGACCCTATATATAGCCCCCCTCCCCCTGCCTCAGAGAACAGAGAGAACATCAACTCTTTTATCCCATAAACCCCTAAGAATAGGACCGAGCACAAAATGATAAAAGTCGGGTGCTGCGGTTACCCAACATCCACAAAGAAATACCAAGAAAACTTCAACCTCGTAGAACTAAACACAACCTTCTACAGATACCCCAAACCAACAACCATAGCCAAGTGGAGAGAAGAAACCCCCAAAAACTTCGAATTCACAGTTAAGGCCCACCAAGACATCACCCACAAACACAAATTCAAGACAGAACAGAGCATAGATGCCTTTAACCAAATGAAAGAAATATGCAAGACTCTGAAAGCACGAATACTGCTATTCCAAACACCCGCGTCGTTTACGCCAGACAAACTGGAAGACGCCCACAACTTCTTCAAAAAAATCAACCGCGAAAACCTAACCATAGCATGGGAAACACGCGGACCAAAATGGGAAAACCCAACCACACGAGAAAAACTAGCCAAAACCTTAGAAGAGCTAAAGGTAACCCATGTCACAGACCCCTTCAAAACAATGCCAACCCACACAAACAACACAGCATACTTCAGACTCCACGGACTCGCACAAAGAATGTACTACTACCAATACACAGATGAGGAGCTGAAGAAACTGCACAGCCTCATAGGGCTATTAGACGCTGAAGAAAAGGAAGTCTACGTGCTCTTCAACAACCTATCCATGCTCGACGACAGCCTACGATTGAAACACTACCTCAAAACCAACCGCTTCCCAAGCCTCACAGGAGCAGTTGGACCCGAATCCGTGAAGCGCATCATAGAAAAAACTAAGTATCCAGCAACCAAAAGCCTGCTTTTGAAGAGGGTAGGCTGGAAACTAGTAGAGACAGAAGAAAACAAGCAAGTCAGACTTCACGAGCTGCTAGAGAACATGCCTTCCAAGAAATACGAAAATGTGGAAGAGGTGCTGCAGGAGATAAGGCTCTGAAACGCCACAGAGTCAAACGCCCACCAATCCCGAGAACGCAGTGGCAGCCGCCGTAAAAGTCTCCTTCACTTCCCGTTCAGAAGCAACTCCAACAGCAACAAGGTCTAAACACCCCATCTGAACCACGTAGGTCAAGGCTTCCTGCGGAGGGAGATAACCCGCCGCCAAAACCTTCTTCCCAATAACCGGCTTACCAAGCCGTCTAATCGCCTCAGCAACCTTTCTAGGATCAGCGTCCATAAACATACCCAGCTTATTAAAAGGAAGCATAAGAAGGTCAACATCCAGACCAGTTTCAAGGAGCCAGTTTAACGTTGAAAAAGGCCTGTGCGTGGCTAAACCAGCAAGGCAACCAGCCGCATGAACCCTGTTAAGCAACTCTGAAATCCTCCGTGAGTCTCTGCTGTCCGTGAGTGCCCCATGCAGAAGCATAGCCATCGTATTGAACCCTTGGAAACTACGAATGTCGCTTAGAGGGTCGTCGGGCCCTATCGTGCCCACCACGGTCAACCTATCCTTCACCTCCCTCTCCACAGCCTTCAACGCACCAAAAATTGGGGGAAAGGGAAGGACTTGAACCCCCGTGACTCCAAGGTCCACCGCCTTGAAAATCATTTCCACAATATTTTGAGGGTTCATATAAAAATGAGAGTAGTAAAAGGCAGCTCTGCTTCCAAACTGACCAGATCCGATGAAAGGAGACGTCCCGAGGAGAACCCTCGGAATCCTAGCTTTCCCTATCTGGAGCTGAAGCTGCGAGATCATCTGTCTAGGCGCAAGTCTGGGACGGAGAAGCAAAAGGGCAACCTACCCGTGTTTTTCGAGTTCAAGCCTCAACAGTCGGAAGTCGCCTTCAAGACCACCTCTATACTTGGCGCTGTAAAGGGCGGCTGCCGGATGATACATGGGGATGACAGACACCCTCAAACCAAGAACATCTGCCCTATACACTTTTCCGCGAAGCTCTGTGATGCCCTCAGCATCTTTGAAGCCCGCCTTCGAGAGGATATAGGAAGTGGAGTGCCTGCCAAGGGGCACAATTAACCTCGGCTCAATAATCTGAATCTGTCGGTCTAAAAAAGGTGTACACGCCTCCACCTCGACGGGAAAGGGGTCACGGTTTTCCGGAGGCCTACACTTTAGGATGTTGCCGATGTAGACTTCGCCTCGGGACAGGCCTATCCCTAACAACATCTCATCAAGGAGCTTTCCCGCCGCACCAACGAAAGGCCGCCCCTTCACGTCTTCCCAATAACCCGGTGCTTCGCCGACGAAGATAACGACGGCGTGGGGGTTTCCCTCACCTGCAACTGCATTCTTCCGAGTTTTCCACAGACCGCATTTGCGGCAAGCCTTAACCTCGGCCTCGATGGTCTTCAGATGGTCTTGTTTAGACATCGTCTTGGGCGCTCACGCGTTCGACAATCCTCACTCACACATGATCTTTAATAAACTTTAGTTGCTGGAAATGGAAACGTATAAGAGAGCGAATTATAACAGTGTTATGGAAACTAAACTCAAAGGAACATCATGATCGAAGAAGCCTCACGTTCAAGGGGAAGGAATTGCCACACAGTTACCATGAGCTCTACAACCTGATGCCGAAGCTAGACTGCGGATTGTGCGGCAACCCATCGTGCCGAACCATGGCGAGAAAGATCGCCACAGGAGACGCAAAACCAGAACAGTGCGTTAACTTGTCAACGCGGCCAGAGTACGAGAAAAACCTTCAAGATATCAGACAGCTTCTGCGAGAAGGAGTGGAGATCAGAGCGAAAGGAACCATTGTTATCGAGGAGACAGGCGTCACCTACATCCACCCCTGCATCTCCGAGGCTGGTAAGGTAACTGCAGAGGCGAGGCTGACCTCAGGTCCAGAGGGAGCCGTCGACTTGAAATATGGGTTCTATGATCCCATACAGCTCTGCATGATGCTGAACATGGCGGGCTTTTTCCAAGATGTGCGATGTTCAACCAGCCTAGGAATAGGCAGAGTCACAGTGGACGACAAAACAGTCTTGATATACAAGGATGGGAGAATCAACGTAAGACGAGCCAAAGACAGAGAAGATGCGGTTAAAACCATACGCTTGGTCTCCCGCAGTCTCTGGGGAGCCATCATCTGCTCCTGCTGCGGCAACGCTGGCGTAGACTGCGCCTCAGGAGGGTGCGAAGACTGCGTGACCCGCGTTTGCCCTGTCATAGGCGGCGGTCCCCCGGACCCAACCATGACTAGCCGCGGTCCGATTCAACAGACCACGGCGTCCACCATATTCGACCGGGTGAAAGCCTTAGAAACGAAAGGATACTTTGAGGACGGAGTGAAGCACCTAGATGAAGCCTTTGAAATCTTTGGGGAGACAAGCATCAAGTTTCTGAAGGAGCACGTTATTGACAAGGCGGCGCTGAAATCAGTAGAGGAGAAGATCGTCCAAGTAAACAGGTTGGCAATCAAGTTTGTCGTGGAGACTTCAAGCATTTACGACGCCGCCATAGGCTTGATTCTGAGCGGCGTGGCGATGGACCTGACAAGGATGGTGAACGGGCTGGAAATCATAATGTCATCGAAGGAAGCCTTGTCTCCCAAGCTCAAAGAATTCTTTTCTGAGGCAGTTAGCATAGCAACCGAAGCATACCACGATTTCAGAGTGGCGGATTTTGAGAAGGCTAAACGCATCGCTGAGTGGTACGCCGAGTTTCGGAAGCGGTGGACAGAGGCGTTCAGAACGATGTCGGAGAAGGAAGTGCTGGCGGCAATTGAAAAGATATCGGTGAACGGGTTCTACATATCCCGCCTTCTGGTGAAGCCTCTGCCCACGTGAGTTAGAAAACTTTCTCACCTAGCTATTGTTTTTGCAATCTCCTCGACGGTGGACACGAGCTTTTCAATCTCCTCCTTCGTGTTGTAGAGGTAGACAGAAGCTCTGACGCTTCCAGCCTTGCGAATGATGTTTTTCGTTAGGGGGAGGGCGCAGTGATGGCCTGAGCGCACCATAATGTTTGCTGAGACATCAAGCGCCAGAGCCACATCGTGGGGGTTCAAGTCGCCCACGTTAAATGACATGATGCCTATCTTAAATTCTGGTTCTGGGCCATAAACCTCGACTTTGGGGAGACCCGTAAGTCCATCGTACATTTGCTTTGTTAGCTTCTTCTCGTGGCGCTCAATGTTTTCCATTCCAATCTTTCTAAGATAGTCAACTGCCGCCCCCAGTCCTATGGCTTCGGCAATGCCTGGAGTTCCAGCCTCAAACTTCATGGGACTCTTCTCCAGCGTGTAGTAGTCCACATCCACATCCACAATGGTTCCTCCGCCGATGCATAGGGGTTTAATCTTGTCGGTGAGTTCTTCTCGAATGTACAAGACGCCGGACCCTGTTGGACCGCACATCTTGTGACCGCTGAAGGCGAGAAAGTCGCATCCCATCTTCTGAACGTCTAACTTCATATGTGGGACTGACTGGGCGCCGTCGACTAGGACGTAGGCTCCGTGCTCATGCGCAATCTCGATGATTTCTTCGACGGGTTCGACCACTCCTAAGACGTTTGAAGCGTGAGTTATAGTCACTAGCTTTGTTTTGTCGTCTATCACCTTCTCGAAGTCAGCTGGGTTTAGGAGCCCCCGCACAATCGGTTCCTTGGGCCTAACAACTTCTAAATTCGTGCCATGTTCGTTCTTTAGGCGGATCCAAACGATGAAGTTGGAGTGATGTTCAATCAGAGAAGTGACAATCTTGTCTCCCTTTTTCCAGTCTAAGCCGTTCGCGATCAAGTTGATTCCTGCAGTGGCGTTTCGAGTCAAGACTATTTCCAACTCGGATTTTGCGTTGATGAAATCTGCAACTTTGGCGTGGGCCCTTTCGTATTCCTCGCTCGCCTTTTGAGACAGTCGGTGGATTCCTCTCTCCACGTTGGCTCGGTAATGATGGTAAAACTCCAGCATCTTTTGAAGCACAGGCTCTGGGGTGAGGCTGGTCGCGGAGTTGTCCAGATAAATCACTCCCGTTTCCAATATGGGAAAATCCTTTCTCACATCCTGCAAGTTAAGCAAAGCGTGTCCTCCCGAAATTCAGATGTTTTCACGAACCAAACCAAACTTTATAACACAGTTATAATTCCTCGCAATTATACATTTCTATCCAAAGTCCATAGACCAGCACCCACATTTATCATTAGCAATAAATTTTATCGGACACAAACGTGACATATAGCTCCCAGGTGAGGTTGATGGTCAATTTCGAACACACCTACAGGGGCGTCAAGGTCAAGGTCACGACCAGCGACATCACAAGGCTGGAGGTGGACGCCATCGTGAATCCAGCAAACAGCCAACTGATCATGGGAGGCGGAGTCGCTGGAGCCATCAGGAAAGTTGGAGGAAAAGAAATCGAGAACGAAGCGGTCAAGAAGGCTCCTATTCCAGTTGGAAAGGCCGTAGCGACAGGAGCAGGAAAACTAAAGGCAAAATACGTGATTCACGCACCCACCATGGAAAGACCTGCCATGCTCATTGACGCGAAGAACATAAATTCAGCGATGAAAGGCGCGCTTGAGTGCGCTGAAAGACTGAAAATCCGAAGCGTAGCCTTCCCTGGAATGGGCACCGGTGTCGGAGGCATCCATACCGAGAAGGCAGCCACCATAATGGTGAGAGAGGTAAAAGCGCACATTGACAAGGGCACGCTTCTGAAAGAAATAGTTTTTGTCGGATTCAGAGATGAGTTGACCCGCACTTTTGAGGGAGCTGCCGGCGAAATTATCAGAAAACCGCCATGACTTCGGTATCTCAGCGTAGTTTTGTCGGACAGAACGGGTGGTCTAGACCGTAACTCTCAAGAATTTGTCGGCATTTCTTAGTG
>Ga0315309_1000866_pt1 | contig 18410 bp, 16 predicted proteins | sample TDP4_MG_FD_203080 | JGI IMG/M metagenome (GOLD analysis project Ga0315309, IMG submission 203080) | Freshwater sediment microbial communities from Lake Towuti, South Sulawesi, Indonesia - TDP4 | ecosystem: Environmental > Aquatic > Freshwater > Lake > Sediment | place: Indonesia: South Sulawesi... | reverse complement strand
CGCCGGACACATCCAGAATAGCATTCGTCGCTGTCAAGCCAGATGAGAAGCGAGACAACTACGACTCAACGATATGGGTGGTTGACAGAATCTCCGGAGAACCTCAGACATATTTGAGCGGAGGAAGCGACCTCTGGCCCAGATGGTCACCCGACGGAAAACATCTCCTGTTCCTGTCAAAGCGGACATTGAAGGAGGGTGAAAAAGGAAACGAGTTATGGTTGGCATCCCTTGGTGGCGGGGAGCCGAGGCGGATCTTGAGGCTGACAGGAGGAATAGAGGCACCTTGCTGGATGCCTGACGGAAACCGCATCCTCTTCATCTCAGCGGTTGGAGACGAAGAAGAGGGCGTGAGAGTTGTCAAAAGGATACCGTTGTGGTCAAACGGAGCAGGATTCACCTATCACGCTCGAAAGCATCTGCACATCGTGGATGTGAATTCTGGAAGCGTCAGACAGCTGACAAGGGGCGAGATGAATGTTGTCTACGCCTCATCATCGAATCGAGGGAACCGAGTTGTCTACGTTGCGGCCACCAATGACCGGAATCCAATGATAACCAACCTATTCGTGATGGATGTTGAGACAAGCGAGATCGATAAGTTGACTGAGAGCAACATGGCTATCGGGCCTGTAACTTGGAGCCCTGATGACAAGCATCTTGCGTTTAGAGGACACAACCTCCGAAGAGGATTCGCTACTCACGCAACCATCTGGACCATACCGGTTGAGGGTGGAAAGCCCACAGATCTGACTAGAAAGCTGGATAGAGGAAGCGCCCGAAGCATATACTACGACCTAAGGGGACCGTTTACCTATCTTCTGGCCCCAGCTCCAGCGTGGAGCCAAGATTACGTATACTTCACTGTCTCAGACAGCGGACGTTACAACCTGCATAGGGTTGATCCGAGGAACGGAAAGATAGAGCCAATGGTTGCAGGCGACTTCGTTGTTGACGACTTCTCAGTTGGAAAGAACGTCGTTGCTTACCTGAAGGTAACCGAGACCAGCCCCGCGGAGGTATGGGTAAAGGATGAGCGTGGAGATCGGAAGGTCACAAACCTGAACGAAGCACCCCTATCCGAGGTGAGGCTCTCCTCTCCGGAGCATTTTGAATACGAGGCCAGTGACGGAAAGAGGATCGACGGTTGGGTGTTGAAGCCTCAGGCCTCAAGAGAACGCAAGAAGTTCCCGGCCATACTGGATGTTCATGGAGGCCCAAAGAGCGTCTTCGGATACTCATTCATGTTCGAGCACCACTATTTCGCCTCAAAGGGATTCGCAGTCATCTACCTCAACCCGAGAGGAAGCGACGGCTACAGCGAGGAATTCGCCGACATAAGAGAGGCGTACGGAGAAAGAGACTTCAAGGACATCATGGAAGGCCTCGACTACGTCTTGTCGAAGTTCGGGTTCATAGATCCCAGCCGAGTCGGCGTGACTGGATTGTCGTATGGTGGCTTCATGACGAACTGGATAGTTACACATACAGACCGGTTTAAGGCAGCTGTATCACAGAACGGCATATCTGATTGGACGGCCATGTTTGGAACAACAGATATCGGCTTCTACTTCTCGCCCGACCAGATAGGGAAAGAGCCGTGGACCAACCCTCAGGGATATCTGAGCAAATCACCTTTGACATATGCTCCAAAGGTCACAACACCCACGATGTTCGTCCACAGTGCCGAAGATTTCAGATGTTGGATTGATCAATCAATAACTTTCTTCACAGCACTCAAATATCTGGAAAAAGAGGCAGAGCTAGTACTGTTCGAGAAAGGGGAGCACACTTTCAGAAGTACAGCGAAACCGAGCTTCAGAATGAAAAGACTTGGACACATGGCTCGATGGTTCGAAGCGCACCTCATTGCCAACAAATAGGACCTCCACTGAGCATGGAGCTGAAAGAGCATAGGAAGCCACGTTGCAGTCGCAGAGGGAAAGCCCAAAGAGGCAACCACCAGGGCTCTGGAGAGGTTGCGTCCAAAGGCTACTGGCTCTAAGATACTCGTAAAGCCCAATCTGGCTTCCCACGTGAAAGACAGAGGAGAGAACACAGATGTTGGAGTTGTCGAAGGCATAGTCGAATACTTTCAAGGTAAAGGAGACATAACGATAGCTGAGGGCTGTTGTGGAGCTTCTCATTTGGCGCCTGCTTCAACTTATCGGTTGTTTGAGTTCGCCGGCTACTCCAAGCTCGAAAAGAAATACAAAGCAAAGCTGCTTGATCTGAATAGTGATGTGTTTGAGAAAGTCAAGCTTCATGACAGAGTGCTTGGCGTAGCAAAAGCGGTGCTTGAAACCGACTATCTTGTCACTGCACCGGCGCTCAAGACCCACGAATTCACAACAATTTCAGCATGTGTGAAGAATCTGATGGGATGTCTGGAGCCTAAACCAACGGAAGGCCACGAAACAGCAACGAAGTGGGAAATCCATGCTGAACTCGTGGAAGCAGATTTGTCGGAAGACCCTTCCAAGTATCTTTCAGCGCTGGCTAAGTTCGAACACCGGCTGATTGATCTTTACAAGAGATTGTCGCCTAAGCTCGGAGTCATAGACGCCATTATTGCAAGCGAGGGAGATGCGCCTGTTCACGGGACTCCGGTACATATGGGCCTAGTCTTGGCGTCCGAGAGTCCGGTAAGCTGCGATGCTGTTGCAGCCTACTTGATGGGAATAGATCCAAGATCGGTTGGCCACCTGAAGCTTGCTAAGAACCAAGGTCTGGGAGAGATCGACATCGAACAAATAGAGACAAATGTGGATCTTCAACGCTACAGGAAAAAACTCAAGTTGCCATCTTCGATAGTCCATTTGCACAGGTTGTGACTTGCTCATCGAGATCGCTGATTGGGCACCAGTCTCCTCGCCCAAAGGCTTCTGCGTCTAACCCTACGGAATATGTTAGGTCGAAGGAGTCAACGGCGTTATCTTCACGTCCTTAAGATTCTCCAATGCTCTTTGAACTTGCATGTCTCTTCATCGTAGGCCACGTCCGTGAGCTTTGCCTGAATGCCTAGTCTACTTAGTGCCGCGAGCATGATGTTCGTCATGAAATGCGAAGGATGCTTGCCGTCTCTCAATAATCTCACAGAAGATGAGGTTACCGAAACGCCGTACATTTCAACGAAAGCCTCGTCCTCGCCAAGCCTCTCGATCACTATCTTCTCCATGTAGCCAGTGGACTCTAAGTACCTTGCAATCTCTATCAGATTGTCCAAGGGCTTGCGATTTCTCTCAATCCGAACGAGCCCTCTCCTCATGGCTTCGTCTAAGTGATATTCACCAACTCTTCTGAAGAACTCTGTAGCCTTCTCATCCAAGTATTCGTTGACCGCTTGGCAGATGGAATAGTTGATGATATCTAGGAATTCGGGCTTGATGCAATTCGTCAAGATCTCTTGCCACCCTCTTGCTGCCCGGTTCTCGCCTTAAGTGTTTCCAAGAAGCTTCTTCTCTATGATATTGGTGGGCCACTGCCCACCGGAATCTGTTCGTTGGTCGGCGGGTTTGAGTTCTTGTCTGGGTTCAGCGGCTTCGGCAGCAGCCTTTAATCAATAAACCCTTTATGCCGAGGGGAAGACACGAGTGTCCGTGCTGGTGCGCTACTGACAAGGCGATCAGGGGTGATACGCAAAGTGATTGAATGGTTAAGGAGAGCTTGGAACCGTTTCGTAAATCCCGATCTCTCGACAATCAGGGACGACCCAGTGTCCCGCGCAACACTCGGCTTTGTTAGGTCGCCCTACACGCATATGTCAATGTACATGCATGGACGGACTACAGGAGGCCTCGTTATTCCATTTCTGTTTGGAGACGGGTATCATGACGCCAAAGAGATTCAAGAAGTCCTTCGTGAGTCGATCAGGCTCCACGATGTGAAGCTTAGAGAGCGAGAGCAAAGACACAGAGACCGACAGACACAAGAACAGTAGCTGCTAGAGCCTCTTCAACTGACTACGTGATTCCCGTCGTGACGATGCTCGTTCCTGTATTGGCAAGGTTTCTCCTCTTACTACCGACCAGTCACAAGCCGAACAGAGCCGCCCACCGTAAGCACTAAGTACGTATCGTCTCAACCAACTTCCAATCTACGTGAGTGATTTGATGAAAAAGATCTCAATTCTCGCTTGCGTCCTCTTCGCAGTGATAGTTTCTACTTCACAGATGAACGTGCTCACGCAACCATCGCAGTCCTACAACATTGTGTACCAAGAAATAGATTTTGAGGCCCATGTGGCTTCAGCACGAGAAGCACGTGCCCGACACTCCATTACTGTGAGGAACGTCCAAGTCAAGGACTTGAAGAGCTGGAGCCCAGGCCTTGACTCTCGTTTCGTAAGTCCGGGCTACACGCTCTCGATTACGCGAGTTTACGATTCAGTCGGCGATCTTGACTACGAGTTAGAGGACGGGCGATCTCCCTTGTTGAAAGTGGTTTTTAGAAGGACCGTGGCCCCGGGCGAGAGCTATGGATTCACATACGAATACGCTGTGAGATGGGACTACAACAGCTATCGATGGGCAATTGGTTGGTCGACATCAAGAATTATCGAGAAGGCCAAGCTCAAGATCTCGGTCTCAGAGCCGCTGCGCATAATCAGAACTTATCCTGCCGGCGTATTCTCAGATGACAGAAAGAGTGCAGAGATACAGGCAACCAATGTCCAAAGAGCCTCTCTTGGGGTACACTGTCCACCGACCACCGGAAAGTGGTCGATTTTGGCGTTGCTTGTGGAGTTTCCCGATATGAAGCATCAGACCACTCGTGAAGAGATCTCGAAAAGAATCTTTCAAGATGTCAACGCATATTTCAAGGAGGTTTCTTACAATCTTATTTCCATAGAAGGCTACGCGACCGATTGGATAATTCTCCCTAAGTCTACAGCCAGTTATGGTATTTCGGAGTGGGGTTCTCCCGGCGAGAAGAGGAGAGCCTTCGAAAGAGACGCGATAGGCGTCGCAGATAGTGTTGTCAATTATTCCTGGCATGATGTGGTCTTCATAATAGCGGCAGGAAGGGGAACTGTCTGGGCGTACTCGACCACGGCGATGATCAGAACCAACGACAATGTGACTGTAGAAGCGATAACAGTTCAGACCGAGTATACTCCTTGGGGGACCTTCGCCCACGAGTTCGGCCATCAGCTGGGCCTTCCAGACCTATACGACTACACTGTGGCTGCGAAGCCGGGGGTCTATCTTGAGGCTGCGATCCATGTTGGCTCATATTGCTTGATGTCGAGAAGCACAGAAAGGCCCCTAATGCTAGGTTGGTGCAAGTTGGCCTTAGGTTGGCTGTCTCCTTCAAATGTGCAGACTGTGCAGCTCGGTGACGTGAAATCAATCAAGATTCGTCCGCACAGATCTCTCTCGAATGAGACGATGCTACTGAAGATTCAGATCTCGCCGAAGCAGTACTATCTTGTTGAGGTACGTGAGCGTGCCGGATATGATTCCGTTCTACCGGACAGCGGAGTCATCATCACCTTCGTCGATGAACTTGTGGAGTCAGGGCAGGGTCCCGTACGGCTGATAGACGCGAACCCGGCCACGAAGTCTCTCGACGACGCTCCCTTTGACCTAGGACCCGGCGAGAACGCAGTCTTCACCAATTTCGAGAAAGGAATCGGACTTGTTCTGCTACAGAAGGCCAATGACGGATACCTGATCCATCTGACGAAGGCCGAAGGGGTTGAAGAAGTTCACCCAAGCCAGCCGATGTTCCTACCCATCGCTGTTGTGGCTGCAGCACTGGTTGCCGTAGTAGTCATCTGGAAGTTTCGCTTGAAGAAAAGAGAGCCAACTGCTGCTACCTAGTCTGAATACCTAATTGATCGAACCGCCCGACAGACGAATCGTACGTTCATTGAACCTGATCGATTACTTGGATAAACTAGCTCTGCCGTCCGCTCCGAGGACACGAGTACAAAGCACCTTCTTCATGCTCGCCCGATCGAATAGTGTATGTACTCCTAGAGATACTATTCGACTCCGAGGAATGCTCATGACAGAGAATAGGGAGAAGGGATTTTCTACAAAAGCGGTCAGGGCTGGAGAGAGAACTGATCCCGAGACCGGGGCCGTTGTCACCCCTATCTATGAAACCTCCGTCTTTGCCTTCACCGGTACGCAGCAGTTGATCGATGCCGTGAGTGAGAGGAGCAGCCGCGATGTCTACACGAGGTGGAGCAACCCGACGACCACGGCGGCTGAGAGGAAGATAGCTGAGCTGGAGGGCGCAGAGGACTGTGCGGTATTCTCATCTGGCATGGCAGCTATCTCAACCGTCATCATGAGTCTCGTCGCGCCGGGCGATCATATGGTTTCTGTCAGAGATCTGTATGGGGGAACAGTTGATCTCTTCTCGAATCTAATGAGCAAGTTTGGCGTGCAGACAACGTTCGTTGAGGCGACTGACTCTGGCGAAATGGAATCAGCGATTAGGGACAACACGAAAGTCATGTTCTTGGAAACGCCAACGAACCCAACTCTGAAGCTTGTAGATCTCTCGAAAGCTGCAGAAATAGCGAAGAAGCACGACGTGAAGGTCCTTGTCGACAATACGTTTGCTACTCCATATAACCAGCAACCTTTGCAATTTGGGTGCAGTTTGACGATACATAGCGCTACGAAATACTTGGGCGGGCATAACGATCTGACGGCTGGAGCCGTAGCCGGACCAAGAGAGCTTGTCGAGCCTATGAAGAAGCTTCGAAGGACTCTCGGAGGCGTTCTCGACCCACACAGCGCTTGGCTGCTGCTCAGAGGAATGAAAACTCTGGCGCTTCGAATGGAGAAGCACAACTCGAATGGCCAAAGAGTTGCGGAATACCTTGAGAGCCACCCTAAAGTGGAGCGAGTATACTACCCTGGACTTACTACGCATCCGCGGCACTTGCTTGCGAAAAGCCAGATGAAAGGTTTCGGAGGGGTCCTCAGCTTCGAGTTGAAGGGCGACCTGAATCGCACAACAAGATTCGTGGACAACCTCAAGCTAGCCCTTATTGCGCCGAGCCTAGGCGGAGCGGAGACACTTGTCAGCCAGCCTAGCACAGCGTCCCACTACTTCATGAATCCTGAGGAAAGGCGCAAGGCCGGAATAAGCGACTCCTTGATCAGACTTTCGTTGGGCATAGAGGATGCGGAGGACATAATCTCGGACTTGGCACAAGCGTTCGAAAAAGTGTGACTCATTGAAGTGGGCAACTGCACTGCGCGAAGGTTTCTGGAGGAGAGAGCTTGATCAAACACAAGTGTAGGCGCTGCGGAAACTGCTGCATAATCCATTGGGGATCGTTTGGAGCCACACGCGACGACGTAATACGTTGGATCAATGAGAGCAGGATAGATATCCTGCGGCAAATTGTGGCAAACTCAGACGACTTGAATGGTGAACCGTATCTATTCATTTCGAAAATGTGCCCTTTTCTAAGAAAGGATGAGGAACCGAGCCTATATCGTTGCGCGATAAATGATACGAAACCTCATCACTGTAGGAACTATCCTGATGATGGAGTCTGCGAGTATGTAGCTAATCCTTGACATCATACGACTTATCAGAACCCAGACGTTAAAGGGAATTCGAGACGAGCATAGCGCACGTCAGGGGCGTCTCGTTTTCGTTTGGCTTATGGCCATCCTATCCTAGCATGACGCTGACAACGACAAACGCCATTTCAACTATATGGGCCTAATTATGTTGAGCACTCAGGCAGGGGCTGTGAACTCATACTATATATGTGCCTCTTCTACTCTATGCCGTGAAACTGATGCTTCATGGTGGTCTATGGAGTCAGCGTTTGTGAACTGATCGTCTGTATGCCTCGATTTGCCTTCGGGAGGGATCATTATGCCACGATTTGAGCGACCAGCCATTGGCGAACGAGAGATCCGAGAAAAGGTTCTCAAGATGATCCAAAAGGTGTGTCCAAGGAGATATGGGGTAGAGTTCCGAAGAATCCGTCGATTGGGCGACTCGTGGGAAGCAGATGGAACCTATCGTTCACCAGATAGGGGAGCAGCTTGCAGATTCATGATCAGATTCAGCTCTCATGGAACTGTTAGGTACAAGGATATAGAGCCACCCTGAGCATGACTGGCCATCGCGAAAGACTCTCTCTAGTTTTGCAGAGAACCTTTGAAGAAACCTAGGTTCCAGTGCTTCTAGGTTCCTGTATGTCTTCTACCGTGGCGTAGGTTAAAGAGCGAGATACAGATCATATGTGTGGTGACTTCATTGAGAGCAGCGGCTTTCGAGGTTCTCCGAGCAAGACGGGGCAGGCCAAGCGGGCCTTGGCGTTCTATCGCTGATATGGTCTCGGTTGCCTACTTGGTTACAGTTGCGGAGAAGTATGGACTTGATACGTCGAAGTTTCTAGGGTGCATTCATGAGGCTTGGCTTCAAGGCGAATCTTTCTTCGATGGAATCTTCGTCAAACGGCGTCAGATGACTGGCCACGATGGGATATTTCTGATAACTCAGAACGAGAGAATAATGGCGCAACTCAAACTCAGATCAAACGTGCTGGAACATATAGGGAAGATCGACATCCAGAGCTTCAAGTTCAAAAATCGTCTTGCCGACCGAGAGACTAAACCCGAACCCAAGAACCTAATGATCAAAGACTTGAACTCTGAAGCCAAACGGTTCAATCTGGAGGCGAAGGTTACAGAGAAATCTGCGCCTAGAGTTGTTGCTTCAAAATGGGGGAAGGAGTTCCTGCTTTCGACTGTGACGATCAAGGATAGGAGCGGAACAATCAAGCTGCCGCTTTGGAACAATCAGGTGCACATGGTTTCAGTTGGAGATCTGTTGCGTATTGAGAATGCACGACTAGAAAGATTCCATGGAGAGCTTCAGGTCAGGGCCGACAAGTCCACCAAACTACAAGTAATTGAGAAAGAAAGATAATGAGACCAATCGTTGGGTGAGCTTCGCTCAGACTGCAAGCCACAGTGATATCCAAACAGGACTCTATAGGACCAGTCGGCATTGAATATCCAAAACTGAGCTACGAAACTCAGCACCAAACTCAATCCTAGCGCGCTAGTCTTCGAATTCTTCTAGGTTAGCATGAATAGACATGTAACTTCCCATATGTCTTAGCTTGTGCTTGGTTCATGAAGGTGAATCATGCCATTAGTTGCGTAGTCCTCGCTGTCGCCAACAGATCTGTCCGCATGTCAGATGTATCCTGCCTCTTCTAGGATGTCGCGGTGTCCGCGTCCAAGATTCATTCTCCAGATTTCTGAGGGTGGCACGAATTTGATCTCTGCCCACCAAGGCTTGGCACGAGGAGCACTCTTCAGCAGAAGTTCATAGACGAAGCATATGTCCCAATGATTTCCCTTGAGCTTCTGATTCCAAAGTCTAAGTGGGCGAAGATGAGATTGAACCTCAACAAGCCTAGGCGTTCCCTTCAGTCCTGCCCATTCGTTAGCGATTCTCTTGGCCGCTCGATCCGGTGCCTCCTCCATCATCAGGTGTGTGGCAGGCAGAAGCCAAGCTCCTTCCTTCTCCAGCTCGGCAACTTGCCATTTTGGATACCCGCCTTTCCTTGGCCATGCTTGATGCGTACGAGGTCGGCTTAGAAGGATAGCTTCGCCGCGTCTGGCGATTACGAAGGCTGAGAGGCATAAGCTCGTTTCCAGCTTGTGAATCAGTCTACGGGGAATGTCTGGACCCAGTCGAGCCCAACGTTTCGTGACGGGTAGCGTGGCCATTCTCACGAACCAACTCTGTCAAGAACTTGCGTCTATTTGACGCTTGTCATTTTTGGAAGCGGCCATCAGATCTGTTCAAACCGTTGGGTGAGTTTCGCTTGCAGGAGGGATCACGGCACCTTCAGAGAAGCGAAACTAGGTCTCGCTCTTCTTCTTTGATTTCGCGTCGCTAAAATATTCGACAATCGTCCAGTGTTCCCGTTCCGTAAAGTTCAGGCCCAGAGCACCATATAGTTTCTGGGCGATAAGCTTCTCTACAACTTTGGATCCTTCATCTAACAAGCCCTTCAATGCTTCATGAAAAGTTTCAATCCTCTCCGGGACGCTTTCAGGCTTGACTTGGTATCTCTTCTCAACATGATAGTAGATCGTCTGTCTGACACTTTCACCGAAAGTGCCTAGGCCCTCATCAAGCGATATCCGAACTGCTGAATCAAACTTCATGGACACTGTCCGAGAGTCCTTCGTTCTTCATCCCCTCACGTGGTACTCTGGCCCCTCTATCCCGGACGTGGCTCTCCCGGTCATAGAGGTCATCTCCAACCAATTCTCTTCTTGCCAAAGATAGAACTTCTCTACACGTACGTGCAGACCTCTGGGTAAGAGGCGTGTCAATCTTCGCACATGGGACTTCAATAAGTCAAATTGCTATTGAAGCATTTCTAGGACTCCGCATTGCATGTTTCTAACTCGAAGTCTTTCGTCGTAGGATTTTGCTGTTTCCAAATCTTCCGGTTTCAGACCTGATTTGTCAAACATTCTTTCCAAATCGTCAAGAGAATCGAAGACCAGTTGCTCTATGATCTCATTCTCCTTGATCACTTGATCTGAGCGGATTCGCTTGATTACACTTCTATAGGCCGTGTAGGACCTACAGCTGTAAGCTTCCCATGTCTTCTTGAGAACCCTGCTAGAGTATTCTATGAACTCCTGGATCTTGTCTTCAGGTACTTCAAACGAGAATTGAATCAAGAACATTCTTCCACCTCAAACCTCTCATGTCTTCGTCAGGTAATCTCGATTCCTTAGCCTCGAAGTTCTAGAAAGAGTCATCGGACTTTAACGAAAGGCACTACTTACGTTTACATTAGTGCCCCCTATTCTGAGTGCGTTCCTCCACGGCGAACAAGTGTTGAAATTGAGGCTCTTCACATCATGAACGAGTGGAGAGTTGAAGCCTTGGCACTGGAAGGCGTAAAGATCTTTGGAACCTATTTGAAGGATGTTGCTCCTTTCGTTCTTATGGCAATCACATCTGCGACATCCAGCGTGCTGGGCGGCATCTTGCTGTTGCTTCTTCTAAAGTGAAGCCATTATCGACTGCAAGATCTGTAGCATCGATTCCAACAATCTTGGCCGTATCAACGGCGATGTCCTAGGGACCTATTCTTCTGGATTGATCAGATCTGCCGCAGCTCCTTCTCTTCGAAACGTTCTTCTTGGTCAAATGCCGGAGAACTGTCCTTTGCGAAGAACATTCCTCCACTTCATTTCTTCCACGCTTTCGCCGTCACATTTGACACGCTTCATGAAACTATGCGTGCTTTCTTGTGGGTCTGGGGATGACTAGCACGATTATTCCGAAAACTATCACGATTACGCCCATCATCATTGTGAAGACTGCCTTCTCATAATCATCGAGACGACGCATTAGAATTGGAATCATATCTAACTGCAACCATAGGAAGTAGCCGTAGATGATGATCGCCAGCCCAAGGAGACCAAGTCAGAGGGCAGCAATTATCATGGACAGCTTCTTGAAATGGTTCTCGCCAAGGTTCACTGTAACTATGCACGCTTGCATCCTATCTGCACTGCTCTGGTCATAGACTTGCGTGCCATCTGTATATCGGAGCTCGGTCCGCTGCTCGATTGGGCTTACGGAATCCAAAGGAACGCTTGGAGACCCCAGTTACAGCGCGACTGCCGTCCATTTGAAAATAGATATGGAAGATCGCTGACAATGTGGCACGATTTGGGCACATGGGCGGCTTCGGTATTACAAAGTCCAAGCTTCAGATAATGTAGTGGAGATATGAGGGCAAGAAGATAGCTAAGATCCCAACCGAAACATGATGCTCATTAGGACGCGTATAAATACTAGCCAGAACCAACGATCAGGGATCAACCTTGCGATCAGTTCAAAGGGTCAGGAAGCAGGGAGAAGTGACATTTGCCTCGATGATCTATCCCGGCAAGTCTTCAGAAACACAGGCATTGCTCCTAGCGGATAGCATTCGTACTTTCGCAGGGACGTTCTCGCATGCTCCAATTTGGTATTTCACACCAGAACGCAAGCAGAAACTCTCCGGAACGGTCAAGGATAGGCTGCATACCCTAGAGGTCTCTGTGACCCCCTTCAGGATCTCATCAGAAGTCCTGCGATTTCCGTTTGCAGGTTACGTCTTTGCTGCCGCTCTAGCAGAGTCTATGGCTTGTGGCCGAGCGGATTTCCTCGCATGGTTGGCCGCCGACACGATTATTCTTCGAGAGCCGAAGGATTTCGTTCTGCAAGATGACAAGAACTTGGGCGTCAGGCCTGTCCATCATACGCTTGTGGGCTCACGCTATGATGAGCCACTTGATCCCTTCTGGGCATTGATCTACCGTTACTGCAAGGTTCCTGAAGACCGTGTCTACCCTGTGACGACTGTCATAGACGGGACAAGAGTTCGGCCGTACTTCAATGCTGGCTTGCTGGTCACCCGCCCAAGAAAGCACTTGCTCAAAGCTTGGCGTGACACCTTCCTCAAGGCATACAGAGAGCCTTCTTTCCAAGAATTCTATCGGAAGGATGAGCGTTACGCGATATTCGTTCACCAAGCAGTATTGGCGGGAGTGGTTCTCACGACCTTTGCGGCTGACCAGATCCATGAATTACCTCCGGAATACAACTATCCCCTTCACCTGTACACACAGGACCGTACAGAGCGCTGTCCATTGCGCTTAGAGGAATTGACAACCTTCCGTTACGAGCAGTTCTTCAAGGACTCCGAATGGATGAAGAAGATCCCGGCGAAGGAGCCCCTGAGGCGGTGGCTCGCCGAGCGAATACCTCGATAACTAACTGTAGAGAGCACGTAAGAGGTCAAGTTTGGATCAAAGCTGATTTTCTGTCCAATTTTCGTCGTTGAGCGGCTCCACAGCCCTGCGTTTCTGGAACACCTATGAAGACACATCGCTCACAGGAGTTCTGACGCTGACTGGAGCATGCTAATTGGAGCATCGCAGTGCTATCGACGAAAGACCTTAAGCAGTTGATGGAATAGAACTGGACGGTCGGAAGGTCTCACCCACGTTTTTCAGAAACAGTGTAAAACTTGTGCTGCTCGCCTCTACTCCTCTTCTTTTTGGAGGAGGCCGCAGTCTGAGCATCTCCATATCTTGAACTCGATCTGGTTTATTACATACTTCCTGTTCCGGTGTTGACACTTCACCTTGCGTGATCGTTCCGGTTCGAGAACCACCGTTTCAGTTCTTTGAAGCTGAGCCATCCTTTGTCGATTCTCTCTCCGCGCAGCGATTATTCAACATTTTGACTCCATTGGAATGGGCGCCCCTTCCTCTGAAGCCGGGGGGGGTGTTTCGCTTTGTTCACTACCCGTACAGCAGACTGTTCTCATTCTATTGACGTGCATGATAGACTGGGTCTCTCCCCATGATGGAAAGGGGTTATTAGAATTTGACGAGATGCTATGTTGACGATCCAGATTGAGAAAGGATCTTGTTTACAAGGGCGCAGTCGTACTGATCGTAGGTCTGATTCTCGCAGCGCTAACGCAGGGTACCCGTGAAGTAAGGGTTCAGGATCTGTCTATTGAGAAGAAGGATGACCACAGTGTATACGTAAACAACCTGAGGAGTGGAGAAGAGTTCAGCGCGGAATTCGTCTGTCACAAACCGGAAGGAAGGCTTCGCATGGTTTTGATAACGGCTTCTTGGTATGAAAAGTGGAGAGGCGGCAAGGATGTACCGAGCGCAGAGCTGCTTGGAGATGCCTATGGTCATCAAGGTAAGATAGCTTGGAAGGTTCAGACTGACGATGCATATGGCCTCGTACTGGTGCCGACCGGCGACACAGCCAGCTGGCCATTCGGCGTGAGCGTAAAATTGGAGTTCAGAAGCGAAAGAGGAGCAGGATGGCTCTTCGGTATGGTACTGCTACTCTCGGGAATTGCGATTATGATCCTTGGGTTTGTGAGGAAAACGCGCGTGCGACATCCTAAACAGTGAACCAAACAATTTCTCCGAGGCGAAGTGCCTCAAATCCATTGAGGCTTGGGCGCTCGCACTATGCTTGGCGTGCAGCTCGATATCTGGTGCCTTTGGCGACGCGCTCCTTCATCCTCTTCTTCATGGCGTTTCGCTTGCTCGGCGGCGGAGGTCAATAGTTTAAGGGAGTGCCCTCCCGCGACTACTTAAGGCGGGGTCCGTTTCATATCAACAGACAAATGGATGTAACAGGGCAGATAATGTTCTAAGGGGGGAGTTCACAAATGATAGACATGCTTGCTTTAGCTCTCGGTTTGGTTGTGATTGGGGCGGGTCTAGGTTGCATCTGGATACGATTGAAAGGCGAGGAAGACAAGTGGCTCAAAGAAGCAATCTTCGTCGGACTAATGTTGGCCCTTGATGTTGGAGCTTGATGTTAGCGCGCTTAGAGAGAACATCAGACTAGTCGGATACATCCTATCGTCAAAGTCAACAAACGCCTATCAGATACGTCATCACGTGGCCAGGCGTGGTCATCGCGACGGCAATATGCTGTATTGTTCGCACTACGATCATGGTGTAGGTTAGGGACGTAGTTCTAATCCTCAAGCTCGAGGTCGAAACAATCAAACTCGTAATAGTCAAAGACTTATCAGTTGATTTTTGGTCACATTTTGAGTGCTGGTAGCTTGGTTTTTTGTTTCTTTTCAACAGTAGTTTTGTCTAGGTTCTGTATACTTTTCTGGTTTTTGGTTTTGGTTGTTGGTTCGATGGTAGAAGAAAGTGGGGGTTTGGGCGATTCATCCCCAACAATCATCGTCATCCGTTCAGTAGTTATGAGGGAAGTCGTCAAGAGAGAGGTCCCTTGGTGCGGGCAGTTGAATCTGAGCCATTGAATCTTAGTGGTCTTCATGTCTATGGACACTTGGGAAAAGAGAGGTCAAACTCGTTTGGAGGCTATTGGAAAGGGAATTGGCTCTATTCCCTTTCGATGAACAGATCTGGGGTAGTTCCTTCTCTTCGAAGTGCTCTTCCCGGCCGAGCTTCTGAGAACCGTCCTTCGCGGAGAACGACCTGTCCGTTCACGATCACATATCTTATCCCTCCGGCAAATTGCCTTGGATTCTCATATGTGGCTGTGTCGAGTATCCGTTGGGGATTAAAGATCACCAAGTCGGCGAAGGTACCTTCCCTAACAATGCCTCGATCTCTGAGTCCGAAAATCGAAGCCGGGACTGAGGTCATTTTCCTAATCGCACTTTCCAAGGTCAACAGCTTCTCCTCGATCACGTATCTTCGAAGAACTCTCGGGAAGGCTCCGTATGCGCGTGGATGCGGATTCCCAATGAGCAGGCCGTCTGTGCAAATCGTTGAACATCTATGGGCGACGACTCTCCGGATATCGTCCTCTGAGATGTGAAACACCACCATCGAGACAGCCTCCTCAGATTCAAGGAGAAGGTCAACCACCACCCGAGCTGGAGGCACCGACCATTCCTTCGAGATCTCGGCGATGCTCTTGCCTTCAACTTCTCTTCGAGCTTTGCAGTACGTGATGAGAATCTTCTCCAAGCCAGCCAATTGAGCGTAGCTACTCCAGCCCGGAGATCCTTCCTGAAGCTCCCGCATGATCCGGCCATTCCGTTCAGGATCTTTCAGCCTCTCTCGAAGAGCTTTGGGTCCCCCTTCCAGAGCCCAAGGAGGCAACAAGGCAGAAAGCATCGTGCTTCCTGCGGTGTACGGATAAACGTCACACGATATCGAAAGTCCTCGCGCTATCTCCGAATCGATCCTCTCCAGCGTCTGCTTTGTCTTTCCCCAATTGCTCTTTCCAACAGCTTTGTGGTGCGATATGTGAAGAGGTATCGTAGATTTGCGTGTGATTCGGATTGCTTCGTCAACCGATTCCATCAATCGATCAGCTTCGTTTCTAAGGTGCGTTACATGGACGCCGCCGTATCTAGCTGCGACTCTGCAAAGTTCTGTTAGTTCGTTCTCGTCTGCGTAGGAGCTGAGAGCATAGATGAGTCCCGAAGATATTCCCGCCGCGCCCTGCATCATTGCATCTGCCAGAAGCGCCTTCATCTGCTCAAGTTCCTCAATGCTCGGAGGCCTTCGATCAAATCCAACCGTCATGGCACGTAGGGTCCCGTTGCCGACAAGCGAGGCTACGTTGATTGCCGTATGCAGCTCCGATATTTCGTTAAGATACGAGTCGAACGTGTCCCATTTCCAGTCTTCGAGTTGACCTGCAAGCCCGGAGAGATACCTGGCCAACTCCGGTTGAATCTCCTTGCGAATGGGGGCCACTGAGAATCCGTCTTGGCCAACGATCTCGGTCGTAATCCCTTGGGTGATCTTCGATTTCGCGAAGGGGTCGGAGAAGAGCAACAGATCCGAGTGACTGTGCGTGTCTATGAACCCCGGGGCAACAGCCCAACCGCTTGCAGAAATGGTCTCGTCAGCAGCCAGGTCTGCGTCCAAGGATATGCGTGCGATCCTGTCTTCGGAGATGTAGACATTCAATCTTACTGGCGGACTTCCCAACCCGTCGAAGACCAAACCGTCTAGGATTCTGATCTCATATCTCAATCGAAATCACTCCCTTGATACTTCGCGTCAATATGATAGATGACGAGAGGATAAGAAGCATCCATCTAAATACGGTATTAGCCTCTTAGCCAACATCAAACCAAAGTGTAATGGAGGAATAGCTGATGCCTGAACTCCCGGAGATCGTGAATCTGGCCCGACAGATGACGAAGGAACTTCAACGAAAACGGATCGCAGCCACTGAGTTGACTCAGCCGAAATGTCTCAACATGCTGCCCGAAAGGTTCCGTCGAAGAATAGTCGGCAAGAGAATAGGAGAGACGAGAGCCCGGGGAAAATGGTTGTTTACAGAGTTGAACCCGTCCGGGCATTTGCTCTTGAACTTGGGGATGGGAGGAGACCTTCGCTACCACAAGAAAGCCAGCCCCATCCCAGAGAAGTATCAGCTTCGGCTGACGTTCGCCGACCACACTGCCCTCACTGCTACCTTCTGGTGGTTTGGCTACGTTCACCTCGTCTCGGATGAAGAACTGCCTAAACACAAAATGACCTGTAGACTGGGTATCTCTCCAATCGAAGGGGGATTCGCTGCCGTGAACCTAAGGTCTATGCTTTCAGGAAGACGAGGAGCCATCAAGAGCTTCCTATTGGATCAGAAGAACATCGCTGGAATCGGCAACGTCTACATCCAAGACATCCTATTCAAAGCCAGACTTCATCCACTTCGGAGAATCGAGACGCTAACCGACTCGGAGATCCAAGCGCTTCATCAGGCCATGCTTAATGTCCTTGGCAAGAGCATCAAGCTTGGCGGTCTCAGGTATGAGAGAGACCTTTACGGCCGCCGCGGAAGGTATAGCGCTGAACACTTCCTCGTAGGATACAAGGAGAACAAGCCCTGTCCCGCATGCGGAACGCTAATCGTCAAGATCAGAACGGGAAGTACCTCAAGCTACATCTGCCCGAAATGCCAGAAACTCTGAGCTATTTCCCTAGGGCAAACCTATGACTTATGGAAACAATACAGTTGCGTCAACCGAACTGATGCAAAGCATTGCTGACTTGGTATTGTACTACTTGGGCAGTGCTTGAAGCCTCTTAGTCACTTCATCCCAATTGACAATGTTCCAGAACGCATCAATGAACTTAGCCCTATCGTTCTTATAGTCAAGGTAGTAGGCGTGCTCAAAGACATCCAGAACCATCAAGATTCTGAACATCGGATAGACATTGGTGTTGTGCTTCTCCACCTGCATTATGATCGGTCTATTCGTCTGCCTGCAGAAAGTGAGCGCTGCCCACCCGGAACCTTCCACACTGGTGGCAGCTTGAGTGAACTCCTTCCTGAACCTTTCAAAGCTTCCGAACTCTTTCTCTAGGACATCTGCCAAGGCTCCCCCCGGTTTTCCACCGCCTCGACCGGTCGGTGCCAGGTTCTCCCAGAACAGTGAATGCAGCAGATGCCCCCCTATGTTGAAGGACAGCTCCTTCAAAGTGGATTTGACATCCAGATCAGTGCCCTCTTTGCGCGCCTTATCCAGCCTCTGAAGAATCGCGTTTGCACCGTTCACGTATGCTTGATGATGCCTCTGATGGTGTATCTTCAACTGCTCCTCAGACATGTGAGGCACTAACTGACTGTATTCGTAAGGTAGTTTGGGCAAGACATACAACCTGCCCGCTTCCACAATAACGTCCTCCTATTCGGTTAAGTAGTCAAAATCTGTTACGAGCACAAATATAAGCAAGATCCTACTTGGCAGGAAAGGGTTATTCGTGTAAGGGGTCGATCCATTTGGTGAAAGAGATGGAGTACGAGGTCGAAGTAGACAGTCAAGGCAGAGTTGTACTTCCGGCTGAAATCAGGCAAGCCATAGGCATCATCGGTAAGGCCAAAGTGAAGGTGAGGATGAA
>Ga0315309_1000865_pt1 | contig 18424 bp, 18 predicted proteins | sample TDP4_MG_FD_203080 | JGI IMG/M metagenome (GOLD analysis project Ga0315309, IMG submission 203080) | Freshwater sediment microbial communities from Lake Towuti, South Sulawesi, Indonesia - TDP4 | ecosystem: Environmental > Aquatic > Freshwater > Lake > Sediment | place: Indonesia: South Sulawesi... | reverse complement strand
TACCTTGCCAGTAAACTTTGCCACAGCCCTGATTATTGCAGATCCAAAATTCGTTGTAAGCTTTAAACGTTGTTAATGGGATCTTGGTCTTGATCTCGGTCTTCGCAACTTTCCTAATTGAAGAGCCACAGGTTGGACACCTAGATATATCTGTGTTGACTTCAAGCTGCAGATCGAATCGCTTGGCAACTTTGGCCAGTTTGTCAGCTTGATCTCTGCCGCTAACTAGGAAAGCGTCAACCCCCTTGGCAACAGCGTTCCTATAGAGCGCCACGTCGCAGGTAAGTAGGGTTCTATGCTCGCTCGCAGCTCTCCGCAACAATTGGTCGTCAGGTATGTCGTTTAAATATTCTACGTCGCATCCAATCAATCTCATCCATCTAGCGAGACGACCGATCATTCCGTCAGCCAGGAACTTCATCTTCTAGCCGCCTTAAGCACGGATCCAGTTCCCATCTCCGCGACGATTTCACCATTATCCATCACCAATTTGCCGGCGACAAATGTTTTGACCGGTTTGCCTTGGCACTCGAACCCATCGAAAGGCGAGAGCTTTGCTTTTGAGTGGAACTTAGTCGAGTCTATCTTGAATTTGCCTTTCAGATCGATCAGTGTTAGATCAGCATCTCCACCTCGCCTCAATTTGCCTTTCCCTCGCAAACCGAAGATTGCAGCAGGCTCCTCAGACATAGCTCTCACTAGTCTACTTAGGTGCAGTTGCCCTTTATTCACTTGTGTTAGCATTAACGGCAAAGCGGTTTCTAAGCCCGGTATTCCTGGAGAGACTTCCCAAACGTTATCTAAGGTCTTCTCCTCTTCTGTGTGTGGCGCGTGATCCGTCGCGATCAAATTTATCCTATCGTCTATGAACGCATTCCATAACATTCGTGAATCTGTTGAGTCTCTAACTGGAGGAACGGTAAGGGCGATTCCTTTGAGCCGTCTCAAGTAGTTTTCGTTTAGGAACATGTGGTGAGGAGAGGTTTCGCATGTCACCGTTAATCCCTTTCTTCTCGCTTCTTCTATCGAATTAAGGCTCTTGATCGTACTTATATGGCAGATATGGAGATGCGCTTCAGTAATTTTTGCCAGATCGATCATTCTATTTACAGCTAGCAGTTCGGCTTCTTTTGAGTGGGCTCTCAAGAAATTCTCTACTGTAGGCTTCTTTCCGGTTTTCGATTGCGCTCTTTTTCTCTCTACAAACTCTCTGTCTTCTGCATGAACCGTGATGGGCCTTCTCACGTCCCGGCATTTCAACAGAAGTTGCGTCATCAACTCATTATCTTCTACAGCGATCTCTGGAGTTGGCTTGTAAAGGTTCAACTTGAATGAGACCGCTCCCAGCCTTGCTAGTTTAGAGATCTCCTCGAGCCTATCTGTCAGCCCTGCATGGAATCCGACGTTTACAACAATCTTCTCTTCTGCGTGTTCATATTTCTCCTTGAGGCGGATGGAAGAATCTGTAGCGGGGATAGTGTTGGGCATGTCGAGCACTGTTGTGAATCCGCCAGCAGCGGCTGCGCATGTTCCAGTGTAGAAGTCTTCTTTGTACGAGAGTTGTAGATCTCTTAAGTGGACATGGGCATCTATTAGTCCCGGTAGTGCTACGAGCCCTTTTACATCCATTGTTCGATCCGCGCGAGGCAGATTCGCTTCTTTGCCTATCTTGATTATCCTTCCTTTTTCTACATGTATTCCTCCTTCGAGGAGTTCTTCCCGATAGGGGATCTTCAGGTTGACGAGATTGATTGATGCGGTCAAAACATGTTCACGGGTCACATGAGTTTCATCTTTCTTATCGTTTTGAGGAGGTCTCTCTCGGTTATTATTCCTACTATACGTTTCTCTCCGTCTAGGACCGGTAGGGCTCCTACTCCTCTTCTTGTCATCAATCTCGCTGCATCTGCTACGTCAAGGTCCGCAGCTACAGTGACCAAGCCTCTTGTTCCTATGCGATGTACAAGCGTATCGAGAACCGGTCCTATCGCTCCCGACTTCAAGTTCTTGTAGACCTCTCCAGTGCCGAAAAATCTCACGATATCTCTGACGGTTACTATTCCGATGAGCTTCTTATTCTCGACTATGGGGAGTCTCCTGAAGCCTTCTCTTATCATCTTTCTACTCGCGATCCTCAAGGTTGTGTCCGGCGATACTGCGGCAACATCCTTCGACATTATCTCCTCTATCTTCTTTCCGGTGAGCTTTTTCGAGAAGAGGTGTAGGAGATCCCTCTCGGTTACAATCGCCCAGACTCTCTTCTTTCTATCTACCACCGGGACGCCTCCCACTCCTCTTTCTATCATGAGTTTTATCGCTTGACCAATCTTCCCCGTTGTTCTGATTGAAACAGCTCTCTTCGACATTATGGTTTCCACTGGCGCGTATACGGCTGGGAAGAAGTTTCCATCGTATTTCCTCTCTATGATCTCATATTTCCTCCCTCCGCCAAGATAATCGACTATGTCTCTTGCTGCCACGATACCTTCGAGCTCTCTGGTCGCAGGGTTGATAACGGGGAGGCGCCTGAATCCTTCTCTCGTCATTATTCTAATGACATCGATTATTGGGGTCGAGGGAGCGACCGTTACAACCGGGCTTCTCGCTATCTCCATTATCTGTCCTTTCTGCGGCAATATCTTCCGACCTTCGATCTCTCTTCTCTAGAACTCCTAGATGATAAGTCTTCATCGCTAGAGCATTGGCTTCGATGCCGAATAAACCGCTCTGGCTTTACTGGATTCTTGACTCGCTATTTTCCCTTAGTAGACCTTGTTTTCCTCTTCTATATCCGCTAGGCAATCCTCACAGAGGAATATTCCGTCGCTTTCTACAAGGTTTTCGGACCATGTGGCGCATTTATCGCAGTGTCCAGCCAATACGGTGCTTCTCCTTGAAGGCTCTAATCCCGCTATCTGCGATTTTTCAACTATGACATCTATCAACGCAGGCGTTATGTCGACTATATCTTTGCTCGTTATGACCCCGGCCAGCTTTGTTTCTTCCATAACGGCTAGTCTTCTAATCTTCAGCTTCCTCATCGTTTTCGCTGCTTCGGATATATCCTTGTTTGGGCTGATCGTTGCGAGCGGCTTGCTCATTATCGAGGCTGCTTTCACCTTGCTCGGGAGAAGATTCCTTGCGACGACTCTCTTGACTATGTCCCTCTCTGTTATCATCCCAACCGGTTTACCTTTCCTATCGACGACGATTATCCCGCCGATCTCGTGTCTGTCCATCTTCTTAGCAGCTTCTGATACCTTCTCTGTCTCCTTCACTGTTCTGACCGGGCTGGACATAATATCCTTGACTTTGATTTCAGGCTTGACGCTACCGTTAGGCATCGTTCGCTCACGCTATGTTGTCAATGAAAGATCGCTTTTAAGTGTTTATGGCTTGGGACCTCGTCACCTTCGCCGTAGAATATCTCCTCTACCGGCTGGAATGAATTTTTGAATCTCGTTCAACTCTAGCCGACGTATCTCTTCGCCGACTCTCTGGGGTGCTTTCGTAGCAAGTTCGTAGATTATCTGTTTCGAAAGTTTTAATGCAGGAGTTTTCCCCGGAACTATCTCCACGTATCTTGATGTTTGAGACTTGACAGCATCAGTCGGGCCACCTATGAGTTGGATCTGTCCCTCTTTCTCTACCGCACCAACGGCGAGTCTTAACTCAACTCCTTTAAGATAGTTCCTAGAGCCGCTTACCATGAACATGCCCTTTGCTAGGTATTCTCCTGGCGGGGCACTACTGCTCAATTGTTCCGGCTTAACCCAGTAAGCGTCTCCCGATCCTATCCCGCTAGCCCAAGCCTTGCTCCTTGAGACAGCTGCTTCCGCAGCCTCCTTAATCGAGTCTTCTCCTGGCATTCTTCCTTCAGTCTTTATGACGACGAATGGTGCTCCGTGAACGTCTGCGTGCAGCACTATGTCATGTGGTTCTGTGTACCGTTTTATCAATTGTTCATTCGTTGTTGCGTCTCTTCCAGCAAGTACGAGGTATCCTTCGGAAGATTTGAACCAGAAGAACTTTTCGTACCACGGTCTTTCAGGCTTTCTGGTTAGAGTCGGAAACTTTTCAATAGTTATCTCAGCTTCTTTCTCAAGCACTTTCAGCTTCTCATTCACTTCTCTCATCGACATTTCCAGTCCGTGCATCTTGCGTGCGGCTCGTTTTGCTCTCGTGTAGTATTCTGCCGCGCGATCCTGAGCTCTCTGCCTTAATCCTAAGGAGAATTGTACGCCGTCGATCTGCATCATGAGTTCTTGAGTCTTTGGATCTATGGAGTAGAGATACGCTTCAGGCTTCTTGCCTTCGACTGCTTCTTGCTTTATCGATTCCTCTATCTCTTTCCATGCTTTTCCCCCTTTCTTCCTTTGTGTTACGCTCTCAAGCAGTTGTTGGATCTCGTTGAGGTGGACATAGATGATGTCCCCTATCTTCCTGCTCCTCTCAACTACTTGTTGAAGTTCTTTCAACTGCTTTTCTTGCATAGCTAGGATTCGCTTCAATTCCTCCGTCTTCTTTGATAGCCTCTGCTTCATCTCAGTCTTCTCTATCTCAGCTGTATACTCTGAGAAGTATCGGTCGGCTGCCTCATTGAATGACGGGTAGTGTTTCACTTGATAGTTCTCGTATAGTTTTAGGGGGATCGGGGTGACGTCGATCGGTCTCCCATCCTTTTCGAAGACTATGCAGGGTTCAGTTCTGCGTTGGGCTAATCGAGCAGCCAGAGATGTCACTGACTCGTAGATTGCTTTCAGCTGTGTTTGGGAGAGTTCATCTGTCCTAGTTTCTTTCGTTACACTTGCTCTGGCGAGGATCTCCTCAGCATACTGTCCCCCTATTGGAAGTATCTTAGTGAGAGCCTTGACGGTCTCAGTTGGCTCTATCTGCTCAAGCTTGGAGATGTCTTCAAGTCTTGCTTTGAGCGGATTTACACCTGTTGAAGGTGCGTGTCTAAATCTCTCTCCTCTGATTATGTTTCTGTCTCGCATCTTCAAGTATCTTGTGGAGTGGAGGATTTTATCTTCAGGGTCTAGAAGGATGAGGTTTCCTCTCTTGAACATCTCAGCGATCAGTTTGAAGTTTCCTTCACGTGTTTGAATTGTAAATGTGACTATTCGTTCGAATTCATGTTGCCCCACATCTATTATCTTCCCGTCCGATAGGTATTTTCTTAGGGCCATGCAGAATTGTGTTGGCGCTCGCGGTGCCTTCACAGCGTACTTCGTTAGATGTATCCTCTTTTCTATCTGTATTATGAGGTTGAGGTCTCCTGGTCTAATCTTGACGAGGAAAGTCTTCTCGCTCAATTGATAAATGTTATCTAGATGCTTGCCGATTATGTTCTGCTCTAGTTCAAGGGTTATGGCTGCGATGTCGAAGCTTGACATTAATTCTTTCATTTCCAAGTCCCCAAAGCCTACGCCGAGTAGAGTGCGCTCGACGACCATTGTCTACTGGTCGAGGTTCGGGTTAGGTATCGTTGCGGCTCTCATATGTTTTCTTCTCCAGTTGAAAGGAAGCTCTGGGATAAGTGCGATGATGTCTATCTACATTTTCTCATACCTTTTCGTTAGGTATGTTCTGCATTATGGAGAACTAGAATTGAAGGGAAAATACAAGAGTGTTATGCTTGGTTTAGGGACCTACGTCTTCGTTTGGGCTGCCTCTTGGGTTTTACTCTATACGCTTTTCCCATACTAGATGGGCTCTGTTTCTTTCTTCTCTTCAATCTCAATTTCTGCTTCAGCTGTGGGCGCGACCTTGTTGTTCCAGAGGGCATTTTTCTCCAGTATATCCACGTAGTCTGAGAGTGCCTTGAAGTACCCCCTATCATATTCACCGTGGAGCTCATTCAAGGCATGTTCGGTGAACTCCATCTTCAACTTCTTGGCGGATTCTTCATTCAGGTTGAATCGGGCTAGGTAGATGTACTTGTCGCTGGCTGATTTTTGAGTAAGTAGAAGGCCTTCTAGTGCTTTCATATAGCCTTTCTCCCATTGAGAGCTGTCTGATTTCTCTCTGATAGTTTGGAGTTCCCTCTCAGCCTCAGAGATTCTTCTCTCTCCAATCAGTGTGAAGTATTTTTCAACGACCGTCTGATCGATCAACTCGGCCTTCTACCTCCTTCTCTTCACCTCGTCCTCTTCCGTAATATCTTCGATCCCTTTTTCAGTTATCTTGAAGATCCGCTCACCCTCGGGGAGGTATGGGCTTGAAACAAGCCTAGCTATCCTAACCGGACCGCTCGCTGTTCTCCTTATGAAGACTCGGGTGTGGCTTGTGTGCGCGACCACGTGCCCACCAACTGCTTCAACCGCCATCGCGAAGAATTGATCTGGTTTAGCCATGACTTGGTTTGTAACTACGGCGGCCGCATTGAATGCTCTCGCAAGTCTTACGAGTCTATGCATGTGGCTGTTGAGTTTCTGCTGCCTCTCAGCGAGCATCTCTCTCCCTAAATACTCGCTTCTGAAGTGAGCTGTTAACGAGTCGATGACTATTAGGCGGATATTGTTGTCCTTTATGACTTTATCCGCCTTATCGAGCAGAAGCATCTGATGATCGCTATTGTAAGCCTCACAGTAAATGATGTTCTTAGCAGTCTTATCAGGGTCCAGCTTCAGATGATCAGCCATCCTCACAACCCATTCCGGCCTAAACGTCTGCTCCGTGTCAATGTAAAGTGCGCCTCCGCTCAATCCGCCTTTCTCGACTGGGAGTTGTACATTCACTGCGAGTTGATGGCACATGATGCTTTTGCCCACCCCGTACTCACCGTAAAATTCTGTTATGGTTTGGGTTTCTATCCCTCCGCCTAGGAGTTCGTCTACGGGCTTGCTGGCCGTTGTGAGTCGGAGGACGTTCTCGCGCATCTTCATCAATTCATCTGCTCGGATGAAGGTTAGGGCTATGCTGTTTCTTGCTTCCGAGATGATTTTTCCCGCTTGCTTCTCGCCTATGCCGGCTGGAACGAGTTCTCTGATTGTGGCTGTCGCCAATGATTCTACTGTGTGGAATCCCAACTCCTTCAGTTTTTCTGCTGTAGCTGGACCGATTCCAGGTATATCTTCTATCGCTTCATACTTTCTCTTTGTTTCTTCAGCCAAACCTTATCCTCTGGTCTTCGAGAACCCCTGTATGAGTTCGAGTTTCCGGTTATATAAGCTTGGGGTGCTTCGAAACACGAAAAGAGAGGAGAGCCCGCTGAAAGTGTTCTTGATGCGAACCGCGTCGTTTATCTAACTACGTCAATCTCCAACATCTGAGATACGCAAGTTTTGCATTTTCTCGTCGAGTTGCCTCTTCAAAGCGAATCAACTCATTGTTGTAGATTTGCAATGAAATAGTTTGAATTCTTCAGCTTCAAAATTTGATGTCTTTTTGAGGTTTCCTATCCAACGTTTGGAGTCGGCAACTGAGAAACATTAAGGTCAAGAACCCGGAAAAGCGGATGTATTGAGACCTATATCCTTCTAGAATCGAGACAGTGGAATCTTTAAGGAACCCGTTCTTGAGGGCGTTCCTAAATTGCTTGGCATAAGCCTCGAGATTAGGCCTCATTCGGATGTCAACTTTTCAAGAAATCCTATTTGGAACTGTTCAAAAACATATGTTTTGAAAAATTCAAAATTATATGTTCTTGGCGTTTGCCACAAGTTTCTGCAGAGGTTGATGACGCTTAAATTTATGTTCGATCATTCATTCAGATGACGCATATGTTGAAGATCGGCTTAGAACAGATTGAGGATGCTGATCGAAGAAGGCTTGTTGCATGCGTTCTGGAGCTTCTCAAGAAGTTTCTCACAGATGACTTGATCAGCGTAGTCGTGTTTGGGTCTGTGGCTAGAGGTCGGCCGGGTCCTGATAGCGATACCGACGTTATTCTCGTCGCATCGAATATGCCTCGTAGTCTAAGTGAGAGAATGGAGATTCTAGCTAGACTTCTGGTTGAGTTTTCCAAGACTCAGGTTTGTGAAGAGTTGAATCGTAAGCGTCTGAACACTTGGGTTCAGTTTCATCCTCTTACAGAAGAGGAAGCGAAGCTTCATAGACCTATCTACCTTGATGTGGTTGAGGATGGAATAGTAATCTATGACAGAGGCGGCTTCATAGAACGAGTTATGGAAGGATTCAAGTCCAAGCTTGAGGCTCTCGGAGCTAAACGCGTCTTCTTGGAGGACGGCTCTTGGTATTGGGATTTGAAGCCGAGTATAAAGCGTGGAGAGGTTGTTGAGGTTTGAATACGGAGGCCATGGCCGAAGGCTTCGTCAACGACGCTTCATACTCGCTTGAAGAGGCTAAGCAAGCAACCAATCGAGGAATATATCATAGAGCGGTCAGGAGGACCCAGGAATGCGTTGAGCTATCTCTCAAAAGCCACACTTAGACTTCTAGGCGTAGAGTATCCTAGACAGCATGAGGTCAGCGACCTACTGCGCAGAATCAGCGTCGAGAGAGGATTGCCTTAATGGTTTCTCCTAGAGTTGCCAGCCATTATACTTGTGAGCAAGAGGCTCGTGGAGAATAGAGGTCCAGCATTCTATGGCGATGAGGCTGCCTTTGCGCCTCCTAGAAACTTGTATGCGAAGGAGGACGCTGAGAAAGCAGTGTCCGATGCTGAAAACGTACTCAAGATCTGTCGAAATCTATTTGATTGGTGGAAGGCAAAAAGATAGACGGCCCACGCTATGCAAAATGTGAATTTTGAAAGGAATAGAAAACGCGCTTTTTTGAGAGAATTCATCTAGTACTTTAGCTCCGATAATCCATTTCTTCTGTTTCTGAAGCTTCCCGTTCTTTTACCACGGTCCTCTTGATAAGATGCTGACATTGACCACTTGAGGTCAGCTTTTAGGACCCCTATCCCCCGTCTTTTATGTAAAATCTTAATACCCGGGTAATACCTGAAGCTTTTTACAGCTTCTTCTCGACTTTCCAGCTACATTCCAGATTCTGTTTAAAGAGTCGATTTACCGCATGTCTAACGGAATATCAAGCCCGCTGCGCTCTTAAGGTCGACAATCCATAAAAGAGGAATGAGGTTTAGGTGAGCTTCTGAATTATTCTCTGCGTTGTCGTCAATCCAGTCAGTGTCAAGGTTGAGAGGACAAGCATCGCTGTAGCTCCCATCATGATCGTTTGCGTTGCTGTTACTTCAGCGAGGCATATCAGCGCTATACTAGCGATCCAGATTGCAGTTAGACCCTTCAACTGGCTTGGGTTCAACCTGAACTTTCGGTGCCGCTTCATGCATAGTAGTGCGATAAGGCTCAACGGAGCGAGGTAGATGATTCCGATGAGGCCGCTTGCTAATATGCCTGCGGCTACTATCGCGAGCTCCGGATTGAAGCTGAGCGCTGAGTAGGTTAATGCTGAGATGTGGAGTATCCCTACGAGCGGGTAGAGGAGGGCCTTCATCGCTTCCTTGAGTGGAGGCTGCTTCGATATGAAGTCCGCAACGTTAGGGCTGAAGGAGTAGTACCATGCATTGAAGACTTTCATGAACCCGCTACCAGCGAATGTTGACATGGCGGTTCCATCTCTGAACGCTCTCAGGAACTGGACCTCAGGCGAGAGTTCTGAACCGTAAGTCGCGGTTGCGATTATGCAGCCGGGCGGCTGAACAGTTAGCGACTGCTGGGAGCTTGTTGCACCGTTGTAGATTGCAGATCCACCCCATCTTGATCTGACTTTATAGTTCCCCTGACTCGGGGACCATACGTAGCTGAAACCGCCACTTGAATCGGTCTTGACCGTGGTTATCGTACCCCAAGTTGATCCCCCGTCCGTGCTGTACTCTAAGGTGACGTTATTATTGGCGCCTGGGTTAGGCGTTATCGAGCCGCTTATCGTCATATTCTGGCCTTGTTTGATTGTCGCTACACTGATACTGCATGAGATCGTGGTATCTGTCTTACCAGCCACTGTGAGTGAGACCGTTGCGGTGTGAGTTATTCCCGGGTCCGGCGCGGAGGCAGTTATCGTTAGGGTCCTCGTCTCAAGGGATGCCGTTGAACTTGCATACACGGTGAGTGTCGAGATGACTGATGCGCCAACAGGCGGCGTTATAGGGTTGGGGTTGAAATCGTAAGTGATGCCTGTCTGATGCCCTGAAAGCGATAGGTAGACTGGTTTGTTGAATGCGCCTATCGAGGTTACTGTGACTGTAAAGGTCTGAGATGCGCCTCGATTCACAGTCTGCGATGCAGGTTGAACAGATAGTGTAAAGTTAGCACCAGTCGATACGGTGAGCTGGACATCCACAGAGTGGGTCTTCGTTCCAGAAGTGCCGGTGACTCTCAGCTTGTGAGTTCCTGTTGTTGCGGTTGAGGTCGCGGTTGCTGTGAGTTTTACCTGTTGAGAGCCATAAGCCGTCAAAGAGACTGAAGTTGCTTCCAAGTCTGTGTCTATTCCGCTAGGTGTGGCTGTGACCCATGACTTGGTCAGTAAGACAGTTCCTGCGAAGCCTCCTGTGGAACCTATGGTAAGTGTGTACTCCGCGGACTGACCCTGTTTTATACTTCTTGACGTCGGATCAGCACCAATTGTGAAATCCAGTACGACCACTGTAAGGGTCAAGATTCCAACCTTGGTCAGAGCAGGTGCACCGCCCGTACCAGTTATCGCTATGTAATACGTGCCGCCTGTCATGGTGGAACCAGCCTGCAGCATCAAAATCGATTGATTCGTAGTTCCCGCGTATCCCAATCTGACCGATGTTGGTGAGAAAGACACAACCGTCAAGCCTAGCGGTGGGTCAGGAATTGTAAATGTGATTGTTCCTATGAAAGCGTTTACCTGTGTTACCGTAACTGTCGATGTTACGTAGCTCCCGACCGTAACTGAGGCGGACACCACGTACATCGTAAAGTCCGCAGCTGACGACAAGAAGACTTTCAATGTCAATAGAGAAGATTGTTGAGTTATGCCACCTCCACTTGCCGTAACATAGAACGTGTAGTCTGTAGTAGCCAATCCGCTTGAGACCAGTACTGTTAATGTCGAAGATGCAGATCCGTCCTTCGGTGGAGTAACCGAGGTCGGGTCATACGAGGGCGTCAGTCCCGTGGTTAGGCCAGTCGTACTCAACGTAACTGGTTGTTCAAAACCGTAAACAGACAGGACTTTAACTTGGAAGTAGGCAAGCTGTCCCTGTCGAACGTTTTGACTAGATGGAGACACGGTAAGATAGAAAGTCGGAGCCTGCGCGGAAATTGACGTCAACGGTGCGGCAAGGAACCCGAATAGCAATACCATGATTGTGAGCGACGTGATGACTCTCATTTCTTATTCCTTCTGTGATGATGGTTAAGATATTCTCTGATGGCCGCTTCTATCTCAGCACTTGTCTTCTTGGTCGTGCCGTGCTTCTTGACTATGAATGAGAGGAAGCTCTTCCATAGCTTCTCGTCGACTAGGATTGTGGTCTTGTGCTTCAGCAAAATTTTCACCATTATACTGTAAAACCGTAATCCCACTTATAAGTATTACTGGATATACGTCTAGAAAAGAAAAAAGAAAGGAGGTTTACCGGATTCGACGTAAGAGAGCTGTCGCTACAGTCAAGGCTCCTAACGAAAGCGTTGAGAGCACGAAGAGTGCTGTTGAAGCTATCATCAGGGGTGGAAGCGATGCGACCTCGCCTACTAGTATCATAGGCAGGGTTGAAACCCAGACTATCGCCAGAATTCTCAATTGACTTATTTTCAAAGTTGTCTTTCGGTACCTTCGGAGCAGCACTAGGGCTAGGATGGCTAATGGCGAGAAGTAGACTACACCGATTAGAGCGCTTGCAACTAGACCGGCCATCACTACCGCCAGTTCATGGCTGAAACCAAATGCGTTGTAAGTCATCGCCGCCAAGTGTAGTATCCCGATCAGCGGGTAGAGCAGAACTTTCATCACCGCTCTTGCGAAAGCGTTGCTCGCTATGGATTGAGCTATGTATGGGCTGAAGGAGTAGTACCACGCATCGAACGCTTTCATGAACTCGCTGCCGGCGAAGGATGACAGGACCTGCCGGTCTCTAAATCCTCGTAGGAACTGAACCTCAGGCGATAATTCTGATCCGTAGGTCGCTGTCGCTACGAGGCAACCTCTCGGGAGTAGAGCGGGCGTAGTGGTGGGCGTCGTTGCTGTGGTAGCGGTTGTAACTGTCGTAGTCGTAGTTGCAGGAGCAGCTGTGACAGTGAACGTTACGTCTACGCTATGGGTCAGAGTTCCGCTCACGCCGGTTATTCTGACAACGTAAGTCCCGGGGGTTGTAGTGGCCGATGTTGCGATAGTCAGTGTCGATGTTCCAGTGGGAGTTACAGAGTAAGCGCTTAAGCTCGGTGTAACTCCTGTAGGAGAGGCTCCGACCCAACTGAATGAGAGAGATACAGCTGAGCTGAATCCTCCTGTTGATGTTAATGTAATCGTCGAGGTCCCTGTTTGACCTGCAACGATGGATAGCGGCGTCGGAGAAGCTGTCATCGTAAAGTCGGCGACAGAGGCAATTGTCAAAGTTATGTTCACGTTATGCGAGAGATGATAGCAAGTACCGGTAACCATTATTGTGAACGTACCTATCGTAGCTGCCGAAGTTGTCGTAATAGTGAGTGTTACTGTTTTCGATCCTCCGGAGGTGGGGGTCGCCGTCGCTGCACTAAGCGAGGGTGTTACTCCAGTAGTAGGCCCTGTTCCGACCCAAGACCAACCTAGCGAAATAGGTGAAGCGAATGGACTCGTTGAAGTCACTGTGATGGTACTTGAACCTGTGCCGCCTTGGTTTAGCGAAATCGAAGTCGGTGAGGCTGAGATGCTAAAGTCACCGGATGCTCTTATAACTAGTATCACGTAGTCATAGTGAAGTCTTGTAGTCCCGTAAGAGTATATCGTCAGAGGATACGATCCAGGTTGAACCTGCGCTGCGGTCGTTATCGTTAACGTCGGCGTTGAGGGCGATGTCCAGCTTGTGATTGTATATGTTGGTGTTCCTCCGGTAAAAGTTGCTGTAATGTAACCTATTGGAATGGTGACGGAAGCCGTAACAGTCTCTGTATACGCGCCTATCGCTGTAAAGTTCAATCCGAACCATGCTGTCCCAGACGGAGTTGTTATGATCGACCTGGCCGTAGTACTTCTAACGCAGAAGTCTGCGTAGGAGTCTTGAACACTGAGGGCTGCGGTCGCGTCGTGGGTGAGTCCTCCTCCGGTTCCTCTTACCGTGATGATGTACGAAGAAACGTACGTAACTCCAGCAGGTATGCCTATTGTAAGAACAGCGTGCACTGACTGGCCACTAGGAGGTGTCACGATGCCCGGGTCAAAACTGGCATTGTAACGCGTCAAAGCTGGATAGATTTGGATAAGGCTTAATGTGACGGAAGATGAGAACCCCGAAATTGATCTAACCTCTACGTAATACGAGACGTAGGCCCCATGATGGTGGGTTTGGCTAGAAGGCGATACTGAGATGCTGAAGTCTTGCGCCTCTACGAAAGGTGTTTGAGGAACCGCCATGATGCTAAGGATGAGTACGATAAGGAACGTTAGAGTTAGACTAAGCTTCTTCACAGTCTACACCTCTTTCCCATGGTGGTTTAGGTACTCGCGTATCGCTGACTCAATCTCTACGCTCGTCTTCCTCGTCGTGCCGTGCTTCTTAACTACGAAGGAGAGGAAGTCTTTCCACAGCTTCTTGTCTACTACTATGGTTGTCTTCTGTTTTGGCAAAGAATTTTTCACCGTATAGATACCTAGGTGTTTATCCTCATATAAGCTTTTATCGAAAAATCTCCAGCCATCTATACACATATACGTACAATAGTCTCCTCCTGAGCTCAAGCCATTTCTTCAGCAACTTAATTCTACGGATCAACTCGATCTGCCCGATGCCTTTTGGCGATATCCTAACCCAACTATGCTCAATGCACTTCAGCATTATTCCCTCAACAGTTTCGTTAAACCGCTTGTAGCCGGCTTGATAGATCTCTGGGCGAATCGTCAGTTTGTATTGGCATCTCAAAATTGATATCCTTTAATCGGTTTCAATGGATATCTTTTTGTTTGGCTTTGATCATCTATTTGTACTGTCGTTTCTGGACATTATGCAATGTGGGTTATTGAAGATGCCGTTCACGCTAACTGATCAGCATCTGGATACAGCTGGCGCGGAAACAGGTGAAGGAACTATTCGAATAAGAATGCTTAAAAGTATGAAGAATCATACACCTCCTCATGAAACGGGTTACCGTTAGTCTCTCAGATGAGCTCGCAAGAAGGCTCAGGGAACTTTCTAAAGACACGGGTCTCAAGGTTTCAGGGATAGTAGCCAAGGCTTTGGAGGAGCATCTTGGCATGAAGCCCGCAACCTCTTCTGTTAGTGGAGCCCTTGTGCAACCCACTGTCTTATGGAAGCTTAGAGGGCGCACCTACCCTAGAGGACCTTCTCCCACGCTAAGGAGGGGCAAGATTGGAGATTGGCGGATCATCGAGCTGGATAAGATATCGGTATAAAGAAGATGGGATACTCCCCGACGGTTCGAGGCTCGCCGATATACCTATCATGAATCTTACACTGGTAAGGAGAGACGTGAAGAAGGCTCTTGCAGGAGAGGCTATTGTCGATACAGGCTTCGACGAGTCGTTGTATGCAAATATTCAATTGGTCGAGTTCCTTGAGGGACTGAGGCCCATCAAGACAGCAACTCTTCAAGTTCTAGGTCACGAGATCTCATGTGAGGTCTTTAAAGTTGAATGTCACCTAGCAAATGATGATCTGAAACCCACCCTTAATCTGCAAGAGGTTGAAGTCTACACTCCTCTCAACATAGGAGACCTGTCGGAAGACGTAATTATCGGTAGGGCCATCCTCAACCGACTGAAACTACAACTCAACGGCAAGTTCCTCCAAGTTCTCAGAGTATAACTGACACCCAGAAGCCTTTCTGCTTCAGCACAGAGAAAAATTCCAACCAACCAATCAAATGAAGATCCAAAACATGAGCTTCCAAAGTTCAATCAGTGGCCGCGTAATATCTTGGAAGAGCATCGATTCAGATGTCTGGCGATCAATCTGATCGAGAAGGCCTTCAACTTTTGACTTGAGATCTCTCAAATCGCCATACGTTCAAATCGTTGCCGGAGAAGCAGTTACCTGCAGTTGATGTCGGGCCTTTTATTTAACAGTCGGAGCAGAGCGGTCGCTACAGCTAGGGCAGACGAAACGGCCGTAAATAATGTGAATGACGCCGTTGAAGCCATCATCACAATTGGAGATGCGAGTGTCTCGCTGGCAGCTATGAGAGCGGTGTTTCCAAGCCAAATGATACCGATAATCTTGAGATGGCTGTCCTTCAAAGTGAGTCTTCGATATCTCTTCAGCATAGCCAAGGAGCAGACGGCTATCGGCGAGAAGTAGACTAAACCTATCAGGCTGCTTGCCACAAGTCCAGCTGCAACTGTGCCGAGTTCGACGTTGAATGGAAACGCATTATGGGTCATCGCAGTCAGATGAAGTATCCCAATGAAAGGATAGAGCAGTAGCTTCGTAACCGCTCTGAGAACTTCATTCTCAGCTATAGACTGGGCTAATGATGGGCTGAAGGAATAGTAGAATTGATTGAATATAGTCATGAATTGACTTCCCGCAAACGTGGTTAGCACGTCTCGATCTCTGAACTCCCTCAAGAATTGAACCTCGGGCGAAAGTTCAGAACCGTATGTGGCTGTAGCGATCAAGCATCCGCTTCTAACGTTCAATGTGACGGTTACGGCACGCGACAGGCTGCCACTGGTCCCAGTAACCAAAAGCGTGTAAGTCCCTCCTGTTGCTCCGGCTGGAACATTAACGGACAAGATTGAGATAGCGAAGCTGTTGGCTTGAGGTATCACCAGTACAGGGTTCAGAGAGGCTGATATTCCGGATGGAACGTTTGAGAGCTCCAACCTGACTTGAGAGTTAAAGTTGTTTATTGAAGTGACTCTTATGGTTGAGGTTCCGCCGCTTCCAACCGTCACTGACAGCGTAGAGGGCTCTGCTGAGATGCTAAAGTCAGCGCCGATCCCGACGTTGAGTACGATCTGCTCGCTATGCGTGAGCCCTCCCCCAGCTCCTACCACGGTAAGCACGTAGCTTCCTTGTACCACGCTTGAGGACAATGTGATCGTCAAGACGGATGTTTGCACACCATTCTTAGGAGGCGTAACCGATGCCGGATTGAAGCTCCAAGTCAATCCAGCTGGATAGCTGGTCAAAGACAATGCTACAGGCGAATTGAAGTTGTTCTGCGAAGTGATGGCTACAACATAGATCGCAGATTGCCCTAGCGAGGCAGTTTGAGACTGAGGACTGACCTCCAACGTGAAGTCTGAGACCCCAGAGACCACAAGCTTCGCAGTCTCGGTCCTCGTCTTTCCTCCCCCGATCCCTGTCACGGTGAACGTATAGTTTCCCGCACCAATGTCAGGAGTGGTGTCAATAGTCAATTCTGAGGTTTCAGAACCTCTAATAGATTCAGGGTTGAAAGAGCTGTCCGCTTCATCCGGCAAACCCGAGATGCTTAACGCTACGGAAGAAGCGAAGCCGCCTGTTCTTACAAGAGACGCTGTGTACTCAGCGGAGCCGCCTGGTGCAATCGTCTTTGTACTCGGAGAAATTGAGAGCTCAAAGTCCGCAGCTTCTGTTACTGAAACGGTTACGATGCTTGTATTGCTCACATAGTAGTAGTAGCTAACCGGAACACCATAGATAGCCCAATAGTATATGCCTTCCGCCAAATCTGAGCTTGTCGATATCAAGAGTGTTGAAGTGGCGGGTCCTGATGGCGCTACGCGGACTGTACCGGGGCTGAAGTAGCCGCTTGCTTCATAGGGGAGTTCTCTCAAGAGGAGATTGATATAGTCATCGAAATTATTCGTCGAGGTTAAGGTGACTGTAAATGTCATGGCGCCGCCTGCTGTGATAACGCGATACGAGGGCGAAACCGAAATCGCGTAGCTTGCGGTTCCAGCAGCTCTAACTCTCACATCTGCGACCGTAGATCGAGTTATCCCTCCTCCACTGCCATATATTAATAAGCTGTAGGATCCGGCTGCGACTGTGGAGGCGACGTTAATAGTGACGACTGAGTATGCAGAACCGTCTGTTGGAGGAGTAATCGGTGAGGGGCTTATCGAGGCCGCGAATCCGGAAGGAAGCGCTATGTATGAAAGTGAGAACGAGACTGCTTCGCTGAATCCGTTAAGGGATTGAACCCTTAGAGCGCATTGAACAGACCTTCCTTGATTCACAGCGACCAGATTTGGCGAGACCGACATCAAGAAGTCTCCTCCCGCTTCCACGTGAGGAACTGATAGAATTGCGCCGGCAACAGCGCTTGATATCAAGAACAGCATGCAAAGGGGCATTCCTGTTCTTCGAATCACTTGAGAGGGCTCCAAACGACATTACCTCGATCTCAAGTTTCCAAGGATAATTACTCAGACTATCTTCTTCAAAGTGATCACCGGTACAGTGGCGATCGATACGAGAACCAGTGCAGCTGTTGAAATCATCATTGCAAAAGGCGAAGCTGTTAGCAAGGCGATCAATACCGAGAACAGGCTTGCTATCCAAGGTAGTGCGACCACCATTCCTTTAATTCTCATGAGGCGCTTTCTCAATCTCTTCGATGGAAGAACAAGACACGTCGCGAGTGGGGTAACGTACACGAGTCCTATGAGAGCGCTAGCGAGAACGCCGGAGACTATGACCCCTAATTCAGGCGCGAAACTGAAAGCAGAGTATACAACAGCTGTTAAATATAGTATCCCGACAAGGGGGTAGAGAACCGCTCTCGTAATGGATCGCAATATCGGGTTCTCGGAGATGAATTCTGCGAGGTATGGGCTGAAAGAGTAGTACCATGCATTGAATGCTCTCATGAACTGGCTTCCTGAGAAGGTTGACATCACTACGCCCTCTCTAAATCCTCTGAGAAACTGGACCTCAGGAGAGAGCTCCGACCCATAGGTCGCTGTCGCAATAACGCACAATCCTTGCACAGTTACTGTTATTACGAGCGTTCGGACAAGTGAGCTGGATGTTCCAGTGATAGTCAATCCGTACGTTCCAAGAGGCGCATTCTTTGCCACAGCTATAGTCAAGATCGAGGTTGCAGACTGTCCGGCCGGCGGAATCAAATCTGTAGGGTTGAAGGATGAGGTTAATCCTGAAGGCCAATTCGATATGCTCAATGTAACTGCGGAGTTGAAATTGTTTATTGAAAGTACGCTAACTGTCGTGGTCTTGGATTCGCCTTGAGCTATCGTTAAAGCAGTTGGGCTGGCCGATATTGAGAAGTCAACCGTGATAAGCGTAATGTTGACTAAATGCGTTATCCCGCCGCCTGAGCCGATGACCGTCAATCGATGGGTTCCTATTGGAGCGGAC
>Ga0315309_1000864_pt1 | contig 18430 bp, 21 predicted proteins | sample TDP4_MG_FD_203080 | JGI IMG/M metagenome (GOLD analysis project Ga0315309, IMG submission 203080) | Freshwater sediment microbial communities from Lake Towuti, South Sulawesi, Indonesia - TDP4 | ecosystem: Environmental > Aquatic > Freshwater > Lake > Sediment | place: Indonesia: South Sulawesi... | reverse complement strand
AACGCCCACGCCCACCTAAGGTCTGTGCTCTTACCACCAGACAAAACCATACCAATAATTGATGGTCGCGTAGAATTTGGAACATGGCAGTCACTAATCTTTGTGGAAACAGACATCCACCCAAGAAGAAGAATAGTCATCATCCAAGTTATAGGTGAACAGTAAAGGTTTTCTTATCTTATGTCTTCACTTTCACTTTGCCTATAAGCTTCTTCTCAGCTTCCTTATCGACCAACACCTTCACTAGAAAGTAGAAAGGCTTTACTTCGCATTTCGTTTATTTTAGAAGCGAAAAGAGTTATGATCAGTTTTTAAAGTCTTGAAGCTTTTTCTCACTCGTTAGGCTGCATTTTTTAATCTTTTATTGTAAATAATATGTATTCGCTTATTTTTCGTGTATCCAGAAATAACATAGCGCTGATTTTTAAGGAGTGCGCATATTCTTCCGAGCTTTCTGTTCTTTTTTCACATTCTCTGAACAAGTCTTCTGTCCATTTCATCCGTAAAAAATTGCTGCCAATATCAGATTAGATGCGGAATTTCGCTATTTATAAGGTTCGTTAATATTCGGTTGTTGCGAAAGGTTTATTGCCAAGCTTAAGAATAAAAAAACTACGAGAGCTCGTAAATTTGGAGAATGCGACCGTTGGAAACAGAGCTTTCATATGAAGCAGAAGAATACGTTGAAGCAATATATAGACTTCAAAAGCGGAGCGGCGCTGCTAAAACAAAAGAGCTCGCAGAAGAACTATGCGTTGTTCCTGGTTCTATAACAAACACTATAAAGCATTTGGAAAAGCATTGTTTGGTGAAACACGAGCCATATAGAGGTGTGAAGCTAACAGCAAAGGGCGAAAAGCTAGCTCTAGATATTCTCAGAAGGCATAGGCTTGCGGAAAGATTGCTTACAGATATCTTAGATGCTGAATGGAGTGGTGTCCACGAAAGTGCCTGCAAGCTTGAACACGCCCTAACCAAAGATGTAATTGCGCTTTTAGAAAAGAAACTTGAGTATCCAAGGTTTTGTCCTCACGGAAACCCTATTCCAACGGAATATGGCGAAGTGGAAGAAGAATGTTATCAACTCACCGAAATCGGCTTGAATGAAGCTTGCATAGTGACAAAAATAACTGATGAAAAACGGGAAAAACTACTACTCCTAGCCAGCAAAGGGATAAAACCCGATGTACCTATCCATGTTGTTAAACGTCAGCGCCTAAGCATGGTCTTGTGTGTGGCTGGAAAAGAGTGTACTTTGACTTATAATGATGCTTCTAACGTTTGGGTCAAACTCACAAAGGTGAACAGGCATGCGGTTTAGAAATGGAGGAAACTCTGAAAGACGAAATTTAAACAACAATGAAAAAGTAATTTCCTTAATAAGCCTCCGGGAAGGTGAACGCGGAATAATAGCTCACGCTTTTGGAGGCTTTGGGGTTGTCCGAAGACTCGCCGAAATGGGCTTAACGCCAGGCGTTGAAGTTAAACTTCTCAGAAAATGTCCCTTCAATGGGCCTCTACAAATTGAGGTTAGAGGAGTGGCGCTTGCCCTCGGTTATGGTGTAGCCTCGAAAGTCTTTGTCAGACCATTGAAGGCAGAATCAAATGGCTAAACAGTTAAGGATAGCGCTGGCTGGAAACGCAAACGTTGGAAAGAGCGTAATTTTTAATCAGCTTACAGGCTTGAATCAAATTGTTGGGAACTGGCCTGGAAAAACCGTTGAAAGGGCTGAAGGAACCTTACATTTTAAAGGCTACACCATTCACATAATTGACCTGCCTGGAATATACTCGCTTTCCACTTTTTCCATAGAGGAGATTGTTTCACGTGATTATATAGCGGTTGAAAAGCCAGACATCATAATCAATGTTGTTGACGCTTCAGCACTGGAACGCAACTTATACTTCACGCTTCAGCTCTTGGAGCTTGAAGCCCCAATAATAATTGATTTAAATCAGGTTGATTTTGCAGCCAAGAAGGGCGTAAGAATTGATGTAGAAAAGCTTTCTGAAGCCTTAGAAGTGCCAGTCGCCCCCACAGTCGCGATTACTGGAAGTGGAATAAACGAACTTCTCTCAACAGTTATATCCGTAATAAGCGGAGAAAGGAAGCTGAAGCCTTTAAAAGTCAAGTATGGCCGGGAAATCGAGAAGAGAGTTCAAACTATCGAAAAACTTCTTAGCACTAAGCTTCTACAGCTTTGCAAGGTTTATCCCGCAAGGTGGATTGCAATTAAACTTCTGGAGAGGGATACAGATGTTGCTGGAAAACTGAGAAACTACGAGAATGGAAAAGAAGTTTTAGATTATGCTGAAAAATCGGCGGGTGAACTGGAAAAGATACATGGAGAGTCGTCATCCGTCATCATAGCTTCTGAAAGATACGGACTTGCAACTGAGATAGCTAAGGCTGTAACGATTATTGAGGCTCCTCCAAAAATAAGCCTAGAACAAAAACTAGACACATTAACTACGCATAAAGTTTTAGGGTACCCGATTTTAGCCGCTGTATTAGCATCCATATTTGCACTAATTTTTGTGGGCGGAAACCTAATTTCCACATGTTTAGACTATGGCTTTAGCATTTTCACGACTTATGCCAAAAATGCCTTATCTTCCTTTCTGCCCGAAATCGTCCTTGATCTGATTGTTAAGGGATTTTTGTCGGGTATAATTGCTGGAATAACCATAGCCCTACCATATATTGTACCATTTTACATACTCCTCGCGCTGTTAGAGGATAGTGGCTATTTACCCCGTGCAGCTTTCCTGATGGACAACATAATGCACAAAATAGGCTTACATGGAAAAGCCTTCATACCCTTAATTCTCGGTTATGGTTGCAATGTTTCTGCATGTATTGGCTGCAGAATCATGGAAACAGAGCGAGAACGTTTCTTAGCTGCCTTCGTTGTTGTTTTGATTCCATGTGCAGCCAGAACTGTCGTAATTCTTGGATTAGTTGGGAGATTTGTAGGTTTGCATGCGGCTCTAGCCCTATATGTCTTCGACCTAATTCTCATTTTCATTTTGGGTAGGATAGCATTCAAAGTTCTGCCAGGTGAGCCTGTTGGCTTAATAATGGAAATGCCACCCTACAAAAAGCCTTCTGCCAGAAACATAATAATGAAAACTTGGAGCAGAACGAGAGACTTCATTTACATAGCCTTTCCAATAATAATAGTCGGAAGCATAATGATAGCAACCTTAGAAATATCAGGTTTCATAAGCTACATTGCTAAGGGCGCAAGTCCATTTATGAACGGCTGGCTTGGACTTCCGGCAGAGGCCAGCATTCCATTAATATTTGGAATCCTACGCAAAGAGTTAACGCTCATTTTGTTTTCAGAACTCATACAGATAGAATCTTTAACTCATATCCAGATGGTTGTTTTTTCATTGGTTGTCATGATCTATATCCCATGTCTCGCAACCATTGCTGCATGCAAAAGGGAGTTTGGATGGAGAAAAGCCTTAGCAATAACAGTCATTGATGTAGCCCTCGCCTTGTTCTTGGGCGGAATAGCCTGCAGACTCCTATCGTTAGTTATGCCGAGTTGACAGCCAGAATTACGCATGTCCAGTTACGATGGCTAACCCTTAGTTATTAAAAGAAAAAAATAATGGGATTATATCGCAACTTATGGGCCGTAGACTGCGAGTAGACCGTTGATGTCGCCTAATCCGAGCGTTCGCTTGTATGTTTCTCCATAGTTTGAGTAGCCGTACATCGTCAACCAATAGTCAGCATCGCCATACAAGTCAGCGAGACCGCACCAATGTCCAAACTCGTGTGTCATAATGTTCTGCACATCCATTCTGCGAGCCTGACCCGATAGACTCCAGCTAAAGAAGGTGTTCATTAGGCAGTCGGTTTCAACTATCTGGGAACCACTGTACCAAATGTATGCGACGGCTATAACGCCACGTTGGTAGAAGAAGCCCCATGAAACCACATTGTAGCCATCATATCTGCCAGCACTTCTAGTGATTGTGCCTTTGTAGTTGAACACCTGAAAGCTTGTTTGTTCATCCCACGTGTTGGCTGATGTTGTGATAGTGTTTACTACGGCTGTTGTTGAAAAGCCGTACATGTTCCTTGGATTTATGTAGTAGTTTATCGTTGTGTACCAGTGAAAACCGAGTAACTGATAATGCGTGTTGTTCATGGAATCGTCTTCTGGCGGAATCGCATATATCACAATAACCTCTTCATGAATTGAATGTTCAACAGCTGAAACGGCAGTTACCATAGCAAAAATTGGAAACAATGCCACAAGCAACAATATTAAAGCTTTCAACTTTTTCATTTAATCACTTCCAGAAATCTAACTATTTTATAGTGAAATAACATATTTATTATTTACTAGAAGTAAAATCTATCCTTGGAGAACGTAAATAAACACCATTTGTACTGGTAATCTCACATAGTAGAGTTCTGTAAAACGCATCTTTCAGCTTGCTTTCTGAGCTCACGTAACCTAATCTCTACAAGAACTACCCAGATGAGGATCACCGCCTCGGTTGAAAAACAACATGTCAACCCCATTCCGAAAGTCTGACCAGAATATGGTAATGAAGTAGCTGTTGTGCCATTAAAATTTGAACCTGCGTAATCCCAGAGAACCTTTCCCGGAGTTAGACTACGGCCATTGTAGGAAAAGATAACCTCGTATGGATTTTCAAGTGGGTTCTGATAGTATTGTGCATCCACTCCGTAGTATGGTGCTCCGCCCCATTTCCAATCTGCATCAAGATAGGAGATGTCCCCTTGAGTAGACCAAGCCTTTTCAACGAGAACCCACCCAGTTTTTCTTAACATTTTAGGCTCTCTCAAATCTACAGTCCAATGATCGTCCGCTATGCTCTCAGAGCTGACAACCCCGAACTGGAAGTAATTAACATAGCGGCTGAACGGAAATGGTTCATTTATCACGTTTCCTGCGAAAAACCTTTGTATGATATTTTCGCAATTCGGCAAACTAGCAACATTGACGGATGTGAGAGTAACGTTAGATCCAGAGGCAGAGATTGAGTAATGAACAAATCCATCTCCGTCCCAGCTTGCAAGCAGAGTGACCGGCGTTGTCAAGTCTATTCCGGAGACTCGCCACGTGTATGTGTAAATAATTTCTTCTGTAGGCATTTGCAATGGTGCCGTTACTTCTCTCGTTTGGTGCAGTCCCAAGTCAACAAAAAGACTGCCGAAGGCGTCTAACACGAGCATCATGTAGAATCCATAATCCACATTTACGAATCTTATGTCCTCACCTTGGACAAACATGCCTCCACCAAGCCAGCTGCCAGAGGGAAAGAAGCTTGTGTCCGTTGAAGGAAAGCTAACAGTGACGGCTGTCGCATTCACAGTCTCGAGAGTGCTCAAATCCTCAGTATTAACGTGATAACCAGCAACATAGGGTTGATTGGAGTTCAGCTCCACAACATGATGGTTTGCCATAGGGGTCAACTCAAGAGGAACAGAACCTTCGGCTTTAGAAATGGCAGCCAGTGGAATTGTCAAGAGCATCACACAAAGAATGAGACTATTAGTCTTCATAAAAAGGCCCTTCTTAATTCAGATTCAATAACGAGAAATAAAAGAATTTCGCAAGTTTAATTAAAATGTAAAGCAAGCTTATCGCCATGGTTTCCAAATGTCCAAAATGCGGCAGAACCGCGCCAGAGGATTCAATCTACTGTCCATATTGTGCGTACGGACTCAAGCCGTCTGCCAGAACCACTCGCGTGTCTGTTGGAGGCGCCTTAATGATTGTTGCAGCAGTAGGATCTTTCATTCTTTTTGTTCTTTCAATTCGAGCATTACTAGATATTTATAGATGGTACCCGCGGCTGGTTGCCCAAAGTTGGTTCGTCTATGATCAATTACTTACAGTCTTCTCTTTCGCTGGATTGCTATTCGGAGTGCCAGCTGCCATACTTTCATTGAATAGAAGAAGCTATAAATGGACTATGATTTTGGCGATACTCTGCACACTTTCAGGTGGCGGCGCTTGGGTCACGTCAATGATCATACCGTCGTTGAAGATTAAGGACTTATTGTGGTATTCTATATTCTACTTTTTCTTGCCTGTGTTCTTTCCGCCGTTGCTTGGAACCATGCTAATCTATCCCAGAAAGGAAGAATTTAAACAATAAATCAAGGAAAGCCATGCGTTCGTTTTGTAAATTCTGGGCAGGGAAATATGCCTCGAGTTACCCACAGTCATTTTCCCACTCCAACTGTTTACGTCATTCTCTGCACACGTTCTTAAGAACAGAGTTGTAACGCAAATAGTGCAACACCTTCTGCTGAAAAAACGATAGGGGGTAGTCACTATTGGAGGAAAAATCTTTCAAAATTGGAAATTAAGTCTGAAGAAGCACTAAACTTGGCGAGGTAGGCTTTGAACCAGTCACAGTCATAGATGACGTTCACCTCTTCCAAAAACGTAAATAAACATCAGCTACTTTAAAAAGTGGTCGGAGTCAGCAAAATAGTGGCCGGGGTGAGGTAGCCTGGTAGCCTATAGGCCTGTGGAGCCTAGCGCCCGGGTTCAAATCCCGGCCCCGGCCCTCACCTCAACCAACCAAAAACTAATAGGTTGAAACCTACTTCTCTATCATGATTGAATGGGGTCACTAATTAATGCAAAGGAAAAGGTTGGTTTTCCCATTCTCTGCGATTGTTGGTTTAGACAAGCTTAAGCTAGCCATCTTAATAAATGCCATTAATCCGAAAATCGGCGGTCTACTTATAAGGGGGCCAAAGGGTTCAGGAAAAAGCACCATAGTCAGAGGTTTAACTGATATTCTTCCAAAAATAACAGTCGTTAAAGACTGTTCGTTCAACTGCAGTTCATACGACCCATCTAACATGTGTCCTAAATGCAGTGAAAGATACAAGAGAGGAGAAAAACTGCCTGTGGAAGATAGAGAAATGGTTGTCGTCGACTTGCCTTTGGGCGCCACAGAAGACAGAGTTGTTGGGAGCTTAGACGTGGAAAAAGCGATAAAGTATGGGATAGAAGCACTGGAGCCTGGAATTCTAGCCGAGGCCAACCAGAACATTCTATACGTAGACGAGGTTAATTTGTTGCCAGATCACATAGCAGATGATTTGCTAGATGCCGCGGCCACTGGATGGAATATTGTTGAAAGAGAGGGAATATCTGTAAGCCATCCTTCCCGCTTCATATTTATTGGAACAATGAACCCCGAGGAAGGCGAACTAAGACCACAGCTTCTTGACCGTTTCCCATCATCAGTCACTGTTGAGAGAATAACATCTGTAAAGGATAGAATTGAAATTGTTAAAAGAAACATGGAGTTTGAAGCTGAGCCTGAAAGATTCAATGAAAAATACGAACCTCTACAAGAGGAACTGCGAGACAGAATCGCAAAAGCAAGAAAAGTGCTAAAAGACGTAGTTATTCCAGAAAATCTTCTTGAAAGCATCTCCCAATCCTGCTTAGACTTAAAGGTTGATGGTTTACGCCCAGACATAGTTATTGCAAAGGCCGCTTCAGCGTTGGCAGCTTTTGAAAACAGAACAGAAGTAACTTTAAACGATGTTCTAGTTGCAGCAGACCTTGCTTTAAGCCACAGGACAAGGGAAGGCGGATTCCTAGAACCAGCAACCCCCCAAGAAATAAGAGAGATTTTCACTGCAGCGGTAAAGAAAGTTTTTCAATTTGAAAAAACAGGGGAAACAACCAAAAAAGAAGCTGAAAAAAGGAAATTTTTGAAAGGAAAGGGTATTTTCTGGGTTAAAAAAGATGCAACGCAAAAAGAAGAAGAGAAGGCTCACAAAGAAAACTTTACTAAAAAATTACAAAGACAATGGACAAGGCTCCTTTTTTTCATAAATAGGCTTTTTGGCGGCATCTTTTTAGCAATTGGAAAGAGGTCGAGGAGAAGTCCGAAAAATGCGCCTCTCACTGACGGTTTTCAAGTAGGTTCAAACAAGCTGAAGGGAGAAACCTATGAAGAAAAGGTTGAAAAGAAAAAAGGCGAGGTGAAGGGGTTTCCCACCGTCAGTGGTGTTGCCAAATCATTAGAAGTTTCTCAAGGCTTTCCAATTATTAGCAGCTTAGAGAAGAAGATAATCTCTCCGTCTAAGTTTTTTCTAAAAATGGGGAAAATAAAAACTAGAAAACGGGGCGTTTACGCTGGAAAGCGCGCTCAAGCAATAACGACTCTTCATAAGGGTAAGCCTTACGGATGGAAATTTCCACACGGAAAACCCACAGATATCCACATCCCAGCAACTATTCGCGAAGCAGCTAGAAAACAGAAGAATCGCGAAAAACCCTTAGAAACATCATTAAAAATTTGCCTCGAAGATGTGCGTGAAAAGTTAAGATCGTATAAGGCTCCTTTAACGATAATTTTTGTAATTGATTTGAGTGGTTCCATGCTTCTTAACATAGAGGCTGTAAAAGAAGCTTTGCTTAAACTTCACAGCGACGCATACAGATATAGAGATCGTGTCGGGATAGTAGCTCTAAAAGGCTTAGGCGCTGTTGTTGTCCAACACCCCGTAGCAAATCTTAGAGTTGTAGCTAATAAAATCTTGAATTTGCGTGTAAGTGGGTTTACCCCGCTTGCCGGTGGGATGTTGAAAGCTTGGGAAGTTTTGAAGGAAGCAAAAAGAAGAGATCCTTCCACAGTGCCTGCTATGGTGATAATAACTGATGGAAGTGCCAATGTACCCTTAAAAAGGAGTCTTGAAACTGGCGAGATTCGGCAAATAGAGGAAGTCGGCGTAATTGTTAGGGAATATGAAGACACGGCTGTGAAGGACGTAATATCGGTTTCTAGAATGATTAAACGTGAGGGAATACATGCAATAGCTATAAACACTAATCCTCACTTGTATGGCCGCGATGCATATGGTTCTTCGGTAACAGAAATTATTGCTTCAATCACCAATGGAAGCCACCATGTTGTTGGCAGATTAACAACAAAGGGGAATCTGATTGAAAATATTATTGAGCGAATAAGGGAAGATGAGAGAAAAACAGTTTATGAAAATTCATTAAAGCGTAATTGAACGTTTTCTGTATGATGGATGCAAATGACATGTTTAAGGATAAAAGAAGTGGAAAAATCGCTTTAGTTGCTCATTGCACATTAAATCAAAATTCCCGCGTTTTAGGCCTAGCAGAAAGATCAAACGTAATAACTGAAATTGTGGAATTTTTAATGCGTAATGATATAGGCATTATCCAGATGCCATGTCCAGAACTCGCTTATGCTGGCATATTAAGACTGCACCAAACTAAAGCGCAATACGATAACGTAATGTTCAGAAGGCACTGTAGAAAAATCGCGGAAGAACTCGCAAATCAAATCAGAGAATATGAGAAATCCGGGATAAAATTGAAACTTGTAATAGGTGTTGATGAAAGTCCAAGTTGCGGGGTAAACGAAACTTCTGGAATCTTCATGGAGGAATTACGCTTCGCATTAAGTGAGACGAGAATTTCAACACCATTTTATGGGATAAATTATAAACGTTTGAAGGATGATGTGGTTAAACTAAAAAGGTATATTAGATGATCAAATTAGAGGCCTAACATGCTTTTTTATTTTTATACTCCCACGCATCCACTTTTCAAATTCATTAGACGGCTGATTTTCAATAAAAAGCCTTTTCCTCATGGCTTCCAAGAACGCGTTTTCTTTACCTAAAAATTCGGCTGCTGTTAATACTTTATGTCCAGTCTTACGAGCTGTGTCAAAAGCATTTTTTGTTTTTTCCCGCCAGTTTTCATCCCTTAAGATGTGATGTTCCAAGATGGTATAAGGCACAACCTCGACAACTTTTTCTAAATTTTTCAGTCCAGCTTGAATTTGTTCCTCGTCAACCTTGAATCTGGCTAAGTATGATGGTGGTCCACCGATCATTATTAGTTGAGGCTTTTCTCTGGTGATTATTTCAAGCGTTTGCGTTGATATGGGACCTTGAACGTCTGGTGCAAAAAGGAATTTATGGCTTTGATATTCAATGGTGGCCATTAAAACCCATCCTAGGGCAGAGTTTTCTGGCCCGTGAAAAACTGGTTCTGAAAATTGAATTTTTGTATCTCCGAAAATGAAAGCTTTTGCATCCGCGATTTCAAGTTTTTTTGCGTGTTTCCCGCCTGTTTTCTGAAACATCCACCCTCTTCGTCTCTGGCTGTAATTGATTTTCTCTTTAGGATTTTTTATCAGAACGATTTTTCCCTCGTAGATTTGATTTGCGGTTTCTGCTGCTGCCGTCCAATTGCATAGCCAATCTTCATAAGAAGGCGTATGATGGTCGAAGTGGTAGTGGCTCAATGTTACAATTTCAGCTTTCTCAGCCGCCTCTGCAATTTTTCTGCGAGCTTCGTCTATAGCTTTAAATTCCATTGGGTGTGGAGACAAGCCAAAACGGTCTGGACAAAGCGAAACCCCAGCGTCCAAAAGGATTTTAACGTCTGGAGTTTCGACATAGGTGCACATGGACCTTACTCCGAGGCTTTCCGCAGCCAATGGAACAACGCGCATATGCTTTAGCATGACTGCTCAACACTTTACAATGGCTATAACTTTTTATTTAAGTCCACTTTATGTTTTGCATGGTGGGCGATGACGACTCTGGCCCCGCTGAATCCCGTATGATTGGGATCTTGAGAGGATTGTTCAACTTTGGATTGCGAGCAGTCCCAAGAATGCGGGAGCCCGCCATTTCATCTTCATTTTTCCTCTGGTGGTTTTTCCCATAGTTCAAGCTTTCTCTTTTTGAGTTCCCTGCGTTTTCTGTGGAGGAACCTGTAAACTGTGCTGTGTAGGCTTCCGTTAATCAGCATTTGGGTTGCCTCTCTTGCCGCTTGAACTTGTTCAATGTTTCCAATTATACAAATTGTATGTCCATAAACACATACATTGGTTTCTGTTAGTTCCTCAATTATTCTTCGGGTTTTGCCATCCATTCCGATTATTCGCCCTTTGATGCGTCTGATGTCTGACTCAGACCTTCCGAAAATAGTTCGCAAATCTATAACATCTAGCATGGCATCTTCATCGTTGATCAAGCGGAAAGCATGCTCAGGGGAAAAGCCTCTTCCAACGGCGGTTACAACATCCTTTGCCTTAAAAAGCAAAGATGGGTCTTCAGCCTTTTCAGCCAACATAAGCGTAACGCCGCCCGTCTCGCTGTCTATCTGAAGCTCAACCGAAAGCATTTCTTCGATGGTTTTCTTGGTTTTTCCCTCAGGTCCTATTAAAACCCCTACTCTCTCTTTTGGTATCCTAAGAAATGTGCTAGCCCTAGCCATGAACTGTAATCCTCCTATAGCATTCTTTGATGGGAGGAACCTTAACACCTAACCTACTAAAATATTTATTCAGGTTGGTTAAGTCTCTACGTAAAAGGAAATCTGCCATAGGATGCGAAAGTGGAACGGCCTGCGACATATCAAACAGTATTGGACGGTCCTTCCAAAACATGATGTTGTATTCGCTTAAGTCACCGTGGACAAGCTCAGCCTTGCGGTAAAGCCTTTTCAAATAATTCAAAAGGATTTCATAGGTTTTTTCAGGATTTTTTGGCAGCTGCTCCTTCAATGAAGGAGCACTTACGCCGTTTTTTCCGATAAACTCCATTATGAGCACGTTATTTTTCACGGCGATGGGTTTTGGCACTTTCACTTTTGCGGCTGTTGCTTGTTCTAGGTTTTTGAATTCTTTTTGAGCCCATGCAAAAATCAACGAGCGTGTGTCGTGTCTTACGCCCTTGAATCTCGGGTCGCCTTCAATATACTTAAACATGCCCTTGCGGAACTCTGCTGAAATAGTTAAGTAGATTTTGATTGCCAGCTCGTTTCCTTGCTTGCCCTTCGCCCAATAAACTCGTGATTCTTTGCCGGCTTTAACGACGCCGTGGATTTCGCTTATTGTACCTTTGTTCAAAAAGTCGTAGATTATCATGAGTGTTGAACGGTCGAAAACCTCTTCTAAGGCCTCATATTCCTCGCTTCGCTTTTCCTTCATTAACTGTTCAGTTTCGTACTCCTTCTCCCTTTTGTAAAGCTTTTTTTCAACACGTTCCCTAAAAGACACGCGAGTTTCCCCATTATATAAAAATCAGATTGTTAAGTAGCCCTTTTTTCTGAGCCCCTCCGCCTGGGCCTTCGTATAACGCCAAATCAAATCGCCACGCTTGTCGGATTGAAAATCCCAGGGAGAAACCAAAACAACGTCTCTTTCACGTATCCAAACCCGACGTTTCATCTTACCCCTTATACGACATAAACGTTCATGTCCGTCTTGGCATTTGACCAAAACACGGTCAAAACCAAGCAGTTTAACAGCTACGCCTAAAACATCGCTTCCAGATGGAAGCACCATCTCGCTTAATTCTTCCTCGGTTATCACCTTCTTCTTACCCAATCAAGCACCTCAGATGCGTCTCTTTAAAAGGCACATATCTTCCTTAAAAGTATGCTTACTCCACTGCGTTGTTTCAACATCAAATTTTCACTATTTGGGCGTGTGGTACTCCGTCTATATTTAATATTGCTTCTGGGTGGACGTAGCCTTTTTCTATGGCTTTTTGAACAACGTTTTTGCCTATCATGTTCACTATTGTTGAGTTTGCTATCATGGCTACGGCTTCTTCGATGCTCACTTTTGCGCCTTTATAGAATTCTTCTTTGATGTGAAAGACTATTTTGCCTTCGCGTAGGGTTTTGCCTAGGATTTCGGCGTCGCATACGGCTAAAAGCACATTGTTGCCGATTTTTCTAAGGTTCATGTAGACTTCCAATTTTTAAACGCTCATGCTAGAGTTGTTGCACTGATGATTTGGCTCCGCACGCCTCACATATTAGAAATGATAGGCGTTTCTCCTTTACAATCTTTGTGTCTGGAAGCTTGCAGACGGGGCATCTAACAAAGCTTTCCATATACCGCTGTATGAGTCTTCCTAAAGTTTCCTGCGAAAACTTTCCTTGGAAAATAACCCTCGACTCTTGCATGGTTGCTGCAGTGGCCATTTCACGCGTTAAAAACTTTAACAGATGTTGTGGATCGCGGTTTAGGGCGTCGGCGATTTCTTTGAAATTATAAATTATTGTGCGCATACCAATTACTTTATAATGCAGCCTAGGCAGCTCTAGGCGTTCATGCTTTGAAGCAATTTCTGGAATTTGGGAACGAGCCCTCTTTAGTAGTTCTTCGTAGTCATACTTCATCTATTGAATCCCATGTGAAAACATGAGCATAATACTATTTAAAACTTATAATATTTCTCAACTAAAAGAGATAGCAGAAAAGAGGAAGTTAGAATGGGTTATATTTATCTTTATACCGGAACTGGAGCTGGGAAAACCACAAATGCTTTAGGCTTGGCGCTTCGTTCAATTGGGCATAAACGAAAAGTCATTATAATTCAGTTTTTGAAATGGTGGAAAAATACTGGCGAATACAAGATTCGGAGGACGCTTGCACCCTACTATGAAGTTTACCAGTTTGGCCGTAGAGGATGGCATGGGCTAAGCAATTTAGGCGAAGAGGACAAAAAACTAGCCCATAAAGCCTTAAAATTCGCTGAGAAAATTGTTAAGGAGAAAAAACCGCATCTTCTCGTCTTAGATGAGATTAATTTGGCTTTGTACTGCAAGCTTCTAGATGTGAAAGAGGTTTTGGGGTTTCTAGACAAAATTCCAAAGAAGACCGATGTGGTTATAACTGGAAGATTCGCGCCAAAGGAACTCATAGACCGGGCAGAATTTGTAAACGAAATTGTAGACGTTAAGTATCCGAAGGAAATGGTTACAACGAAAGGAATACAGTATTAGCCTTGCTGCGAGAGAACTCTGTAACTTTAATAATGTTTGAAAAAGCTTAAAGAAGCCACAGCGATTTAGTGTTTAATTCTTAGCGGTGAAAACATTTGGGCAAGCACAACCACCCATACATACCGAATTCCCAGCCAGAAACTAGGCGAGAAATGATGCGGGAAATAGGCATAAAAAGCATAGATGAGCTGTATGCGGATATTCCTGAAAAATACAGATTAAAAAAGCCGTTAAACCTTTCAGAGGCCTTATCGGAGTTTGAAGTTAAGAAGCATGTTGAAGCCTTACTTTCAAAAAATAAGACATGCAACGACATGCCCATTTTTTTGGGGGCTGGATGCTGGCCCCACTATGTGCCAGCAGCAGTAAAGGAAATCATTCAACGCAGCGAACTCCTAACCTCCTACACGCCCTACCAGCCTGAAATTTCGCAAGGCATGCTCCAAGCCCTCTTCGAATATCAAAGCATGATTTGCGAGTTAACGGGTATGGAAGTTGCCAACTGCTCCATGTATGATTGGGCCTCAGCTTTAGGCGAAGCCGCCCGCATGGCCGCTCGCATAACAGGACGAAGAGATATCTTAATTCCAAAAATTATTCATCCGGAAAGGGCTGCAACGCTACAGGTTTATGCTAAGCCAGCTGGTATAAAAATTGAACAAATAGCCTATAATAGAGAAACTGGACAAATTAGCCTTGAGAATTTAAAAAATAAAATTTCGGAAAAAACAGCCGCCGTCTACATTGAAAATCCCTCCTACCTAGGCTTTATTGAAACGCAAGTTGACGAAATCAGCAAAGAAGCACGTGCGCACGGCGCCCTCTTTATAGTGGGTGTTGACCCAACATCGCTTGGAATTTTAAAACCACCAGGCGCGTATGGCGCAGACATTGTGGTTGGAGAAGCCCAACCGCTGGGAAATTCTACGAATTTTGGTGGTCCACTTTTGGGAATCTTCGCTTGCCGTGATGATATGATTTTGATCAGGCAGATGCCCGGTCGCATAATCGGATTGACAACAACCATAGATGGCAGTAGACAAGGTTTTTGCATGGCTTTGCAAACACGTGAACAACATATCAGGCGAGAAAAGGCAACATCCAACATCTGTTCCAATGAAGCCCTATGCGCCGTAGCTTCAGCCGTCTACATGGCTTTGCTGGGGCCTCAATGCCTACGGGAGCTTAGCGAAACAATAATGTATAAAACTAATTATGCCATACGTCTACTTTCAGAAATAGACGGCCTCAGAGCACCAGTTTTCAAATCCACCCACTTTAAAGAACTTACAGTTAATTTTGACGGGACCGGATTAGGCGTTAAAGAAGTTCACAAAAAACTTTTGAAGCACAAAATTCATGGCGGCAAAGACATATCAAAGGAGTTTCCAGAACTTGGAGAAACAGCCCTTTATTGTGTGACTGAAACCCATTCAATGGAGGAAATTGAGCACCTAGCAAAGACTCTAAACAAAATTTTGGCTGGAAGGTGAAAAACAATGTTTAAACAAGCAAACTGGAATGAGCCAGTAATTTTTAATCTGGGAAGGGAAGGACGAAGAGGGCACACTCTACCGAAAGTGGAAGAAAAAATTAAAAATGCTGTTGGAGACTTGAACGCCCTCATACCAAAGAACATGCTGCGCACAAGCCAACTTAGACTTCCGGAACTTTCAGAGGTTGAGGTTACACGCCATTTCACGCATTTATCGGAAATGAACTATGGAGTTGACTCCGGCTTATATCCCCTTGGAAGCTGCACCATGAAGTATAACCCAAAAATAAACGAGATACTCGCTGGTTTGCCAAACATTAGCATGATTCATCCCTATCAAGATGAAAGCACAGTGCAGGGCATCCTTCAAATTCTTTATAGGCTTGAGCGTTGGCTTGCTGAGATAACTGGCACCTATGAAGTTTGTTTACATCCAGCTGCCGGTGCCCACGGCGAGTTTTTAGGCACTTTGCTGATGCGTGCATGCCATGAAAAGAATGGAGAAAGTGAAAAGCGAAGCGAGGTAATTGTTCCAGATTCAGCCCACGGCACAAACCCCGCAAGCGCAGCCATGGCTGGTTTCAACGTGGTGGTTGTCCAGTCAGATGAGAATGGTTGTGTTGATTTGGAGGCTTTGAAGGCTGTTGTTTCCGAAAAAACAGCAGGCTTAATGCTTACCAATCCCAACACCCTTGGAATTTTCGAAAAGGACATTGAGGAAATAGCCAAAATTGTACATGAAGCTGGCGGATTACTCTATTACGATGGCGCAAACCTAAATCCCATATTGGGTAAGGCTAGACCCGGCGACATGGGCTTCGACATAGTCCACATAAACATCCACAAAACTTTCAGCACCCCACACGGTGGGGGCGGTCCTGGAGCTGGCCCAGTGGGCGTTTCTGAAGAGTTGGCTGAGCTTTTGCCTGTTCCCTGCATAGTCTTTGACGGTGAACGTTACCGCCTAGACTACGATAAGCCGCACAGCATCGGAAAAATTCGGAGTTTTTATGGAAACGTTGCAGTTTTGTTGAAAGCATATGCTTACATTCTAAGTTTAGGCTCTGAAGGATTAAAGGAAGTTGCAGAAGTCTCTGTCTTGAATGCTAACTACCTAATGAAGAAGCTTGAAGGGATTAGGGGTTTGACGCTTCCATACAACGGTGAAAAACCAAGAAAACACGAGTGCGTCTTCAGCGCCAAGTCCTTAAAAAACGAGACTGGCGTTTCAGCCTTAAACATCGCTAAACGCTTGCTTGATTATGGATTGCATGCCCCAACAATCTATTTCCCGCTAATTGTTGATGAGGCGTTGATGATTGAGCCTACGGAAACCTTTGAGAAGGAGGAACTTGACCGATTCGCTGAAGCTATGCGAAAAATCTGCGAGGAAGCCTACACAAACCCCGAAATAGTTCTGAAAGCACCACATAACACCGCTGTTTCAAGGCTGGATGAGGTGAAGGCTTCGCATCCGAGGACCATGGCTTTAAGTTGGCGCATGTATCTTCAGAGAGATAGACAAGATTTGTAGTTTTACGGCAATAGTTTATATGGTGCATCCGCGCTTATTCATAAAAATGCAAGCGGATGTGGAAAAGATTTGACAGAATTAGAAGATAAAGTGCGCGAAGCTGTTGGCAGGGTGATCGACCCTGAGACTGGTCTAAGTTTCACTGAGATGCAAATGATCACCAACGTTAAAGAAGAAGAGCCAGGGGTTGTTAAGGTGGAATTTATCCCTTCAAGTCCCTTCTGTCCCATTGCATTTAAGTTGGCTATGGATGTTAAGAATGCAGCTCTGAATATTGCTGGTGTTAAGAAAGTTTTGGTGTATTGTCGTGGACATATGATGGAGCAGCAAATCAACGAGATGGTGAATAAAGAACAGCTTAAATAATAATAATAATTTAATCGGCTTCTCGCTTTCTTGTTTATGCGCGGTGCCGTTTAGACTACGCATGTTAAGGTGAACATGAACAGCGATAATAATTTACTGCTTTACTGTTTTTCTGGTTCTTTAAATTTTTCTACGATTAATTTGTTGTCTCCAATTTTGAAACTTACTTTTACAAGTATGGAGTCTGAACCTTTAAATGGGAACATGCTGTCTTCAGCGAAGTCCAATGGTAAATAAATCAAGTATTTGCCGTCTTTCCTTCTAAACAAGCGTCCTCTTCCTTCATTAACCATTTTGTTAACGCCTCAATTACAATTCTGGTTTACTTATTGCTATAGAAAAAGGGCTACTATTTAAACATATTCTCATCTGGCGGATAAAACAGCAATTAATCCGTAGAGATTATCTCGATAATGTTCATCCATCTATACCAATCGCATTTCTGTCCAGTTTACCTTTCTAACCGAAGCAAAAAGGGCATAGTCACAGCAAAACCAAAAGTTAAAGGTTAAATCTAGGATGTAACAAAAACTAATTGATGTATGAGGAGAATGATAGAGAAAATATGTTTCACCCTTCTCCTTTCTCCCTATCCCATCTACCATTCTCCTCATGAACATAAAATTAAGACCTCTCTACATATATCTTATGAAAGAATCTTCTATTAGCTAAGTCATATTGGAGAGGAAAGAAAAAGGCAGACAACCGTACAGGAGGCGCAGGCTTGCAAAGTTTCCATGGCGAAATTTTAAGTAGGAGGTGATATTTTGGAAGTTAAAGAAGGTGAGGAAAACGTCTGAACAAAAAAGGTTAAATGAGTTGCAGCAAAAGGCGGTAAAATATTTTTGTGACCGCCCTAGCAACTTTCCTACTGGGCGACCATACAACTGCTGCGAAAGCATCCTTTTAGCCTTGAAGGATCATCTAGGCGCAGGGTCCGAGGTGATTCCTAAGATTGGAACGGGTATTGGCGCAGGGGCCTCGTTGAACGGGTTGCTCTGCGGGGCTATCTCCAGTGTGACCATGGCAATAGGTATCAAATACGGAAGAACTAGTCCCGAAGAGAACCCGCAGCCAGTATGGAATATAGTTGACAAGTACGTGGCAGAATTTAAGGATAAGTTTGGCTACGTGAACTGTAGGCAGCTAATTGGCTTGGACCTAAAGACAAAAGAGGGTTTGAAGGAGTACTACACCAATGTCCACGAC
>Ga0315309_1000862_pt1 | contig 18467 bp, 18 predicted proteins | sample TDP4_MG_FD_203080 | JGI IMG/M metagenome (GOLD analysis project Ga0315309, IMG submission 203080) | Freshwater sediment microbial communities from Lake Towuti, South Sulawesi, Indonesia - TDP4 | ecosystem: Environmental > Aquatic > Freshwater > Lake > Sediment | place: Indonesia: South Sulawesi... | reverse complement strand
CAGTCCGAAATGCATTGAATCCTTAGAAAATAAATAATCCTTCCCCACTGGGCCTAAAATACAGAAGAATGGCAAGGACTTGGCCGGGCGTATTGCAAAAAGCCAAAGGAATAGTTAATGTGGAATCAGATGGATTGAACATATGGCGGGAAAAAGACAAATAACCAGGGATGACATCAGACTTAAGGCGCGGATGCTGGCAGAGGGCGTCAGGCTTGATGTTAGGCAGTGGCCGTTTGAATCGAAGATTTACACCGGCGACACCCCGGCCCTCCAAAACGAAAATTTCCATGTAAATTGCGCGGACCCAATCGGGATCCTCAAACAATTTGAAAAACTCGACACTTATGGGACAAGCACAACCGCCCTTGGTGACGCCTTTATTTTCGATGGCTGCTCTATCTCTGCACCCATCATCTCCAATCCCGGCTCCACGCTGTCAATGATCGTCAACAATCTGACCGCCGAAATCCGCGAGAATGGCAAGACCCTGATGATGGGCAAGATTTACTCCCCGCGCATAGGGCAGCCCTGGAGTGCCGCCCGCCTTTCAAATGGCATTTCGGTCAATACGGTCATCCCGGGAATGAGCGCATCAATTATCAATGTCCTGTTCAATCTCGCCTGTAACAATTTCAACTCGGGCAAGGCTTGCCGGTATTGCGGCCTGTTCTCCAACCCGATATCCAGGAAGATGGTTGATCTCCCGATAGACACCCTCAAGGAATTTGCGTCCCTCATTGCGGAGGCGGTAAAAATAATCACAGACAGCGGGTGGAGGGGAATGCTTGCGCTCACAGGGGGTGCGCTCAGCCCTGAAGCTCAGAAGGGATACCTTGATCGCATGAAAATAGTGCTGGAGGCCCTGCGCCGCGCGATCGACGACAAGGTCTGGCACCAGCTCATAATCGTGTATAACCATTACCCTCCGAGGAACTTCGCGGACATGTATGAGTGGAAAAAGATCGGCATCAACCATACAAGCATTGACCTTGAAGTGGTGGACGGCGATGAATTCGCCCGCCTCTGCCCCGGCAAGACCGAGTATGCCCCGTACAAGTTCTGGAAGGAGTCTTTGGTCGCATCAACAGAGGTGTTCGGAAGGTTGAACCATACCTCCACCAACCTCGTGATTGGTATAGAACCGATGGACAGGCTGATCGAGGGGTGCGACGAGCTGTTGTCAATGGGTGTCCTGCCGATCCCCCTGACATTCATCCCGGATCCACATTCGGCAATGGCGGAAACCCGGGTCCCTGGCGCCGATTGGCTCGTGGAGTCATCCGACCGCCTGAATAACCTGTTCAGCAAATATGGAATGAAATTCATCCCTGCCTATGCGAGGGACCTCCTGGATAATGTTAAGTATGCCCTTACGCCAGCATCATCCAGAAAGGACAGGGGCTACGCACCGAGCCTCTGGGGAAGCTATTTGTTTCAGTCCAAACTCACCCATTTGACCGTTATTTTCGACGAGATGATCAGGCGCTACCAGAGGATAATACCGGGCTTCAAATACGCATTCCCAACCTCTCCGTTCTGACAAGGAAGTTCTGTGTTCGCTACCTTGAAGCCCAGGCGTTCCAAATTTCGCTGTCAATACAGCGGCATTCTGCTATGGCAGAAAAGAGATTGGCCGATCGCGTTTTTGTCCGGGGGAATCCCTCCCGGGTGTAATCCACCTTATACAGGCCAAAGCGCGACCCCCTGCCATCTGCCCATTCAAAGTTGTCGCTGATGGTCCAGACATAGAAGCCGCGGATATCGTAGCCATCGGCAAGCGCCATGCCCACCGTATAGATATGGTCCAATAGAAAGGATGGCCGAAGGTCATCGTCATCATCTGCCATGCCGTTCTCAGTGATGTAGAGGGGAAGCCCATACTCGCTGTATTCCTCTATAACTGTCCGCAATCCCTGAGGTGAGACCTCCTGATACATATCGGAGTGGGGAAGCGAAGGATCATATTCCCTGACATCTACATACGGAGTTCCAAAGAAAGGCGCTACGTTTCGCAATGCGCCTGGCGCTGCGCGGACCCGCTGGTAATAATTTAACCCGATGAAATCCAGGGTCCGTGCCAGATCTGGATCATTCTCCTCTGCCTGCCCGTCAAGATCCAGGTCCACATCCCCATTCCAGATCGCATTCACAAACTGGTGGTTGAGGATGTAGTTAAAATGCCTGGCGACCTTTATATCTTCTGATGCATCGGGGTGTAGAGGAACGACCTCCACTGCAAGGTTCTCCAAACCTACGGTTGCTGCAATTCCATCTCCATCCGTGTCCTTGTTATCGAGGTTTTTGACCATGTGAAAGGTCCGAGCATGAAGGTGCATGAGGTTCCTTATTGCGTTCGTGGACGATTGAATATCAAGTATCTTTCCGGGGGGATGCTCTCCGACAATATACTCTGCGAGGACAATGGAATATGGCTCTTCAAATGTCACCCAATCATCCACGAGCCCGGCAAGTGGAGGAACAACATAGTTCACAACCTCCATAAATGAGTCAACAAATTCCGAATCCTCTTGAGCAAGCATGTCTTTGCCAGTTTTTGGCGATTGGACCCAGGCCGGCGTCACCCAATGGAACAGCACGATAAGCGGCTTGAGCCCGCGAACTCTCATGGCAGTGATAATATCAACGATGCGTTTCAGCTCTTTCTCATCAAAGACCCCTTGTTCTGGCTCCAGGCGCGCCCAGTCAACGGCGTAGCTAAAGGTGTTTGCGCCGAGCGCCGCGGCCCGGTCAAGGTCCTCTGCATAGCCGTCCCGAAATCCGTTCCCCAGATCGTTTCGTTGGCCATCCTGGACTTTTCCCAGGTCCTCCCACTCGCTCCAGTTGCTCTGCACCCGGGTATCATCGCGGCGAAGCGTTCCCTCTGACTGGTATGCCACTGTGGCAAACCCAAAAAGAAAATTCGGCGGAAATTGGATAGGAAACTTGGTGACCCCTACTGTCCTGGAGCATCCCAACAAAGCGACGATAACAGCAGCAAGTACAAAAAGGTGTGCTTTCACCGAATCATTATGGTCGTGATTCGGGGTTCAACGACAACCGGGAAGGAATCGGCCGAGGCAGATAGATATGTTTGGGTATATTCCGAGCCATCGCTCTCATAGACAGCCATGGATTCGGGGAAAGATGTAAATATCCATGCCATATCAGGGGCACTCCCGAGGCGCTCGAGGCGAAGGATGATCCCGCTGCCTGATTCTTTCTTTTTTACTGCGGTGATAATGATTGATGGATTGTTGCTCCATGCGAGGGAAAAGGCAATTGGAAGAGCCCCTTTGTGGATCCCTGTAGCAATGGCGCGCAGGGGTGAAAAGACAGATAAGGCTGCCTTGTGGATGGCTGCATCGTCCCTGGGACCGTGCGGAAAAAGGGAATAAGAGAATGTATGAATGTCGGAATCGGATGCGATTCCCACCCCCACAACAGGGGTGTCGATCTTGGTGTTTCTGAAGACAATGTTCTCCATTCTTCCGTCTTCCAAAAATCTGACTGCGCCGCTTCCGGGCATGACAAGGGTCAGCCCTGCCGAGAGATCGGACGAGCTTAGGTCTGCCCATTCCACTGCTGGCCAGAACACCGTGTTAAAGAGTTTCAGGAACGGCCTCGAGATGAACCCGTAGGGAATGGCCATTCTGTCCGCGCCCAGGAGCGATGTCGTGGAAAACACAGAGACGATGGATGTTCTTAACGGGGCAGCGGCTGTTATGGAGAAGTCAATCCTTGGCAGGTATTGATAAAAAGTATATTCCCGGACTACGACATCCGATCCTTGCTGGGAAGTTATCGTAAAGTGCGCAAGGACTGGTCCGACAGTTGACTCCGTGAGAGAGGCAGGGGCCATGCTCAAGAGACCCGAGAGGCTGAAGATGGTCCCAAGGACCCACAGACCGCCGTCATCGGAGTAATATGCCACATCGTTCAGAAGGGTCCCGATACTCGTTCCTGAAGGTTCATGCACAAGGGATGTGATGGCCCATCCGGCGCTCGAGCTCATGGCCGAGGTCAGGGATGATGTCTCAACCGCGATGGAATCCGCCAGGGACGGAATGGTAACAGGCATGCCTGCCTGATAATACGCAACAGGCAGAAGGGGATAGGACGAAGGGGAAGACACGGAGAGGAGGGAATAGACAGCATATCCCAGGGGAGGAACATTGGCGGCAAGAAAGGAAACTTCCGCCCTTTTCAGGCTTCCGTACGGAAAAGAGTCAGACTGGATGATCTGGGACGGTATCTCTATCCCGGAGGGATCCACAACCTTGATAAACCGGTTCCCCTGGTCCGGAAAGACAATGTCAGCCCTAACAATGTCCGTCCTCTCAAACCCCAGGGGATTGAACACGACAATAGGGGTGCCGGGAAGAGCGGTTGTGTTTATGGAGGAAGCAAGAGAAGACAATGATGAATCAAGAAGACCGTCTGCCTCTGCTTCTGAATCTGAAAGCCAGGGGATCTGCTCGTCCCTGTAAACCTCCTCCGTGCTTGTGCCCGGACAAAAGTCATGGTGATTCGCAAAGGTGATCTTTTCCCATGCATGGCTGAGGGAATCCGCAGGATAAGGGGTTCCTGCCCTTTCAGCGATAAGGGACGCTGCCTCTGCAGCCATGAGCTTGTAGGACACCTCCTTGATCTCCTTTTTGATCAAGGGCCTGGAGGCATAGAACCCCATGTAGTAGGGATTTAAGTCCAGGTTGAGGACAGGCAGCCTGTCCTTCTGGAACTCCACGAGCCTCATGTAATCCTCAAATGTCGCCTGAACGGCCCAGACACCGGTCGTGGGATAAACCCCGGAGTTCCATGCATCCATGTATCGCGTCAGGCCCTCAATGGGCGTGGCAAAATCACAGCCGATGGGGACGAAGATGTAATCCGTCGGGCTGATATCCTTGAGCACGCTTAGGTAGGAGGCAATCCTGTAATTTGTCCATGCAGGGTCAGGACGGCCTGTAATATGCTGCCCCGGAAGGAAAAGCGATGACTCAGAGTCTATGCCGTCTCCCTGGCAGTAGCTCCCAAGCATCCAATGTGCGAGCACGCGGGACCCGTCCTCCCCCTCCCAGATAAAATCCAGGGCACCGGTCTTGATGAGGATATCTGCCGTGGATCCCGGGGTTGGAGGCGCATTCCCATACCATTGATTACTCGCATCAACACCATCCACCCTGGAGAAGCCGACAAAACGGTAGCCAATGCCTGCGAGGATCCCAGGAAGGCTCGGCGAATGGCCGAAGCTGTCCGGCTCCCAGGCCGTAAAGGGGGTGACGCCCAGGTTTTCCCTGCACCATGTCATCCCGATGAGCCAATCCCTGACCAAGGCTTCTCCCGTAGGGATGAGGGTGTCCGGGCTTGAAATCCCTCCACCCACAATCCTCAGGTGTCCGCTCTGTGCATGGCGCCGAATCCGGGACCTGTCCTCAGGATGATCGCCCCAATACCTCTTGAGGAAGGCAATCTCGGAGATGGAATAATAATACTTCGGGTCGCGATCCAAAATGTTCAGGGCCTGTGTAATGGTTTTCTCGACATAGATATTGTAATAGTCATCAAAGGTCTTGAGCCAATCCAGGTCCCAATGGGCGTTTTGATTAAAAATCACGACACGCTCGGCCTCAGGCGGAATGCCGAGGGAGCTCCGGAGCTCTGCTTCAGTTTTCGCGGTCAGTGGATTAATCTGTTCCGTTTTTCCACGGCAGGCTGCGTTCATCGTCACAGCAATGAGCGCAGATGTTACCCACAGCCATTTCCTGTAAAACATATCACTTCTATATCACAACGCTATTTCACCTTACAAGGGCGAGGGCGGGACGATGTAGCTATGTCAGGCATTCCCATCTTGACGGCAGATAACAAGTGGTATAATATACCATTAGTGAGAGGCAGACTCGTCCGACATCTCAAGGTGAAAGAAGACAACGGCAACATCATCGAGTTAAAGATGTGGCAGGTCAAACCTTCTCCTGATAAACCCCACGGATATAAATATTCCCTGGTGTATATCGTGAAAGGCAAGAGAGTTATTGGCTATGACAATGCGGAAGACAAGGAAGACCATAGGCATTATGGGGACAATATCGAAGCATACCAGTTCAGGAGCTTGAGAAATCTTGTCGAAGACTTTTACATTGACATAGGAAGATACAAGGAGGGCAAGCTATGAGGATTAAAAGGGTAAAGATTGGGATAAAAAGCGTGAAAGAGGTATTGGAGGATTTTGTCAGGGCAGGCGAGGCCATCGAGAGAGGGGAAGGAATAAAGAGAGAAAAGGGGGTGTTCTTTGAGAGCATCGAAGGATTCCGGAAGGCGCTGACTCCCAAAAGGCTTGAGCTCCTGCACCTGATCAAAGAAAAACATCCTCAAAGCCTGCAGGAGCTTGCACGGCTGGCTCGCAGGGATATGAAAAGCATCGTTACAGATATTGAGATACTGGAGGGTCTTGACCTCATTGATATGAAACGGAAAAAGGAGGGGCGTAGGGAGTCCATTCCCACAGTTGCCTACGATGCCCTGGAGGTAGTCGTAGCAGTGTAAGGAAGTACGCTTCAATAGTTTTCTCCCAAGGGGATATAGCGGGCGATGGTCTGGCTCCCCTCGAGTTTGTTCAAAGAAGCCAGTTGGCCCTGGTCCATGAGGGCAGATCCTAACATTATGTTTGGTACAGAAAAGGGGGCACCTTCGACAGATTCGAAACTAACTTAAAAAGTTGTACAATTAATGGGGGTTGGTCATTTACCGCCCCTGTATAACTATATCATGTTCAGGATCGCCAAAATTATGAATGTGGTAAGCCTTAAAGGAGATACTGTATGAAAAAGATTATACTTTTTGTTCCGTTAAAAACCTCAGCTGGTTGTAGCTGGTATAATATTTTTAAAAAAAAGACACCGTTTAAAGTCATGTCGTTTCTAACGGCTCTTGCTTTATCAATAAATGCAATAGTCGGCTGTTCGAGGGAGAACTTAACTTCAACACGGCCTTTTATATTTTTCAGGCCTATGGATACACAGACAGGTCTTATGTATAGATCAATACCGTTCCCTAATGATCTTTATATGTCATCCGGTAAAAATAATATAGCACCGAGTACTGATCCGAACTTTAATAGGAACTCGCTCTCGCAGTTCCTGATCCCTGTTGTGAACACGCTGACAGGCTTTGGAACATCATCGGCAGTCTTGTTCTCCCTTTCTGCTGTCCCAGATATTTCAACCCTTCCTTTAACTCCGGATGCCTCGGTCCAGCCCACAGCTTCCGCATTTATTATCAATATTAATCAGCATTCACCGGGGTATGGCAAGATGGTGCCTGCTGTGTACATATTTACCGAAACGTCTTACAATCGCACCGATCATCTTTATACGCTCGGAATAAAACCTGCTTATGGACATCCCCTTGACCAGTCGACCCGTTACGCCGCAGTTATTACAACAGGACTGAAAAGCGCGGACGGCCGATATTTTGCTGCTGACAGCGGGTTCAATTCGATAAAACCGGGCGCACACCCGACAAGTACCGTACTTCAGGAAGCCCAGACAATGTACAAATCTTTGTTTGATATATTATCAAAGCCTCCTTACAAAATAGCTGCGGATCGCATTGCCTGTGCAAGTATATTCACCACGGAGAATGTCACGCACGTCCTTGAGAATGTGGTATCATGGCTTACAACAACGACTTCACTACCAGCCCCTTATTTCACGGGTGCTACAATCTATGCAGCAACAAATTATTCTTCTACGACAGGAGTGTACGCTTCCCCAAATTTCCTTTCAGATCCTTTTTCAGGCTCTATTCAATCAGACGCATCGGGCGACCCGATATTGAACGGTTGGGCATCATTGTATTTTTCAATCACGATACCTGATACTCCTCCGCTGGCTTCTTTCGGCTATCCTGTCGTGATTGTCCAGCACGGCCTTGATGCTGACAGAACCATGGCACTCTCCATAGCTTCGGAATTTGCGAACCACGGTATAGCATGTATAAGCATCGATGCTGTCGGGCATGGCAGTAGAAATACAAACGGAGGAAACTCAGTTTTAAACTTTATAAATTTTCCATATCCCCTGTCTGTAAGGGATCACATGCAACAGACTGCCATAGACCTTGTTCAGCTCTCAAGACTTGTTCAAAACTCCGGTCTTGGTTCGGAGCTTTCTACGCTTATGGGTAGACCTATTACATTTGACACGTTAAACGGGGTTTCTTTTATAGGGCAATCCCTGGGCGGGTTTATCGGTTCCATATACATGGCGGTGTCGCCGTATGCGCGCAATGGCATAATCAATGTCGGAGGGGGCGAACTCATGGTTTTCCTGCTTAATTCGCCGCTCGGTTATAATGAATTCGTGCCTTTTATAAAGGCCATTATGGGGATACCATCTTCCATCACGCCTTCTGTTGCGACAGATGAGGTGGTACTGTTTCAATCCATATTGGATCCGGGTGATCCCATTAATTATGGACAATATGTTACCATGCACCCTTTGCCGGAGATCGGTTTTTCAAAAAATATCCTGTTTCAGATGGCAGATCTTGAGCAGAATGTTGGCAATGTCTCGAATGAATCCATGGCAGTTGCAATGGGAATTACTGCTGTATCGAGATCGCCTGTTGAAGGGAAGCCGTATAATATCCTTCCATGGTTTACCTTTTCGACAATCAATGCGCCGGTATTGTCCAATGCTTCTGGTGTCCCCGGCAGCGTTACATCAGTGCTGTACCAGTTTTATGCCACGCACTCGTTCTTAATTGCACCAACAGACAAGGTTTATTTCAGCAGCACGTTTCCCTTTGAACCGCTGCCCCAACCGCTCTCTATTACCAACCCTATGACCCAGGCCCAGGTCCAGGCGGCAGAATTCATCACCACTTCGACGGTCATAGATCCATTCCAATAGTAAAACAGATACCGGCGATGCATTTTATCCAAAAACTTGCATCTAAGATCGTCTAAAAATCATAATTATCGTCAAACTATTTAGAACATATCGAGTAATCCGGCAGGAGAATTGACCAGCCCCCATCAATTGTATCATTTCTTAAGTTAGTTTCGAATCTATCCAAACTCTATACCCCCCATCCTTCGGTGGCGGCAGCATCCACGGCTCAATAGCCTCCGGGGCAGGCGGAACATACCCCAAAGAACTATGTGGCCGATGAGAATTGTAGTCTTTTCGCCACCTCTCTATAAGCACCCTTGCCTCTTCCAGCGTATCAAAAACTTCTCCATTTAGGAGCTCGTCTCTCAACTTTCCATGAAACGACTCTATATAGTCATTCTCCCAGGGGCTGCCAGGCTCTATGAACAGTGTGCCCACACCCAATTGATTGAGCCAGCCTCTCACCACTGCCCCTGTGAATTCAGAGCCATTATCCGAGCGCAAATACTGCGGGATCCTCCTGGTGAGGAATAGATCCGTAAGACAGCTCTGGACATCCTCGGCCTTTAGACTCCTTCCCACCAATATGGCCAGGCTCTCTCGCGTGAATTCGTCCATCACTGTGAGCATCCGATAGGCCCTTCGGTCCGAGGTCCTATCCGCAAGGAAGTCATAGCTCCACACATGGTTGGGCTTTTGTGGCCGAAGCCGTATACACGAGCCCTCATTTAGCCATAATCTTCGCCTTCGTGGCTGTTTTCTAGGCACTTTAAGCCCCTCCTGCCTCCATAGCCTCTCCACCCTCTTGTGGTTCACTTGCCATCCCTCCCAGCGAAGCAGTGCCGCAATCCTCCTATACCCATACCGCCCATACTGAAGCGCCAATTCCACTATCCGCTCCACCAGTCTCTCCTCTCCCCCAATCTGCCCCGGACAATACCTCTGTGTCCCACGGGGCTGCTCCAACACACGGCATGCACGCCTCTGGGATACTCCCAATAGGGCACATACTGCCTCTATCGCCCGGCGCACTTTGGCCGGGCTCGTCAGTTTCCCCTTACCGCCTCCTTCAGTATCTGGTTGTCCAGTGTCAAATCCGCTACAAGCCTCTTTAAACGCGAGTTCTCCACTTCCAGCGCTTTTAGCCTCTTGGCTTGGTCAAGTTTCAATCCCCCATACTCACGGCGCCACCGGTAATAGGTCTGTTCCGTGATCCCCACCTGCCGGCAGGCCTCTGCCACGGCAGTCCCTTTGGACGATTCTACCTCTATCTGCCTCAATATCCCGATTATCTGCTCTATCTGAAACGATTTCCTGGACATATTCTCCCCCTTTCTTGACCCAAAAAGTTAGTTTATACTAACTTATCATGTGGATCAGTTTTTGGGGGGCAGGTCACGACGAGGCGCCGAGTGTCCTTACATCTCTTTGAGAGAATTACCTCCCATCCACTATTGATTGCATAGTCTTCCCCTCGGCAAAACAATCCGACGGGCATAAGGCCCTGAGCATAATTGTCACCTAACAAAAAATCTTCCTTGTGTTGAGCGTGATGCTCAGGGGGAGGACTTGGTGAGGCCTGGGCTGCACGAGAATGTGGAGGGCAGTACAGCTCGTTAATGAAGGGAAGCCCATTACTTACGCTGTTTCCGACAACCACATTCACCAATCCACTCGTCGCCCCGGTGGGCACCAAGGCCGTCAGAGAGGTGGTGCTGGCCGTGATGATACGGGCTTTGACTCCATGGAAATAGATACTATTCCCTGAGATTATTGGATCAAATCCGCTCCCTGAAAGAACAACGCTTTGGCAGACACTTCCCTTCGTAGGATTGAGTCGCGATAGCAGGATAGCTGGGGCAACGGTAAAGGTTGCAGTGGTGATGGTTGAGTTCCCGGCATTATCAGCGATAGAGGCCGAGAGAGTGTGGACCCCGTTGGGAACATTGTAGAGAATTCCCAGGGCCTCCCGAAGGGTTTTGGCGAGATCCGATGTGACCGCTATCCCATCAAGAAGGACATTGAGGGAGGAGAGATCAATCCCTGAGACCGCATCATCATAGAGAATATCCACTCGTATGCTGCTTGATGTCTGGGTGGACCCGGTACTTGGCTCGATAATCCTTATTGTTGGTTTGCGAGTATTTACAGTGATACCCGTTGCTGCTGAAACCTGACCACCCCAATCCTCACTCGCTGCCGATACAATTCGCGGAGGGCCATCTGGGGCTGAAACATCCTGCGAGCTAAAAAGGAGCAACCCAACCAAAAGGCTGAGAAGAGTTTTTAGTAATGATGCGAGTTTATCGAGAGGTCTCATTCCACTGCTTGCATGATAGGACTATTATGTTCCCCATTTGTCAAGATATTTTTCATAACATCCAGAGGGAGCATCCCTTGCATATACAGCCTGAATTGCTTCCCTTTCCTACCTTTATTCCTTCTCTTGTCTTGGAGGTGACAGGTCATGTTGTCAATAAGGGTTGCTTGACAGCAAGCAGTATATTGGTATGATATAGATACGTGGAATAAAATTATGCTTGACAAAAATAAAAAGACCATAAAGATTCGAGTTGACATAATCGTTGAGCCCGATGAGGGTGGATTTCATGCTTATTGTCCCGCTCTTAAAGGGCTCCATGTAGGAGGGGATACAGAAGAAAAGGCATTACAAAATGCCAGGTCCGCAGCTATTGCTTATGTGCGTTCCTTAATCAAGCATAACGACCCTCTTCCCGTTGGAATGGTTGAAATACAAGAGCCCGTAAAAAGACCTTCCTGTACCTCTGACCGGCTCCATCATCACATAGAAGATTTAGCAGTAGCTGCTGCATGAGCTATTCTCCCCAGGTTTGGGGGCAAATTAAAAATCTCTCGGCCAAGGATCTGATTCGAGCTTTAGAGAATGATGGTTGGATACGTGATGAAAAACAAGGTGCTATACAAGTCTATCGGCATCCCGATGGAAGGCGCGTCACGATTCACTTCCATCCTGGTAAAACCTATGGCCCTGGGTTACTGAAAGCAATATTTAAAGATATAGGTTGGAAGGAAGAAGATTTCCGGCGATTGAAACTGATTAAAGGATAAATCAGAATTGACCAGCCCCTATTAATTGTACCACTTCTTAAGTTAGTATCATGTTCACGAAGGTGCCCCCATTTCTGTACCAAACATAATGTTAGGATCCGGCCTCATGAACCAGGGCCAACTGGCTTCTTTGAACAAACTCGAGGGGAGCGGGCTATGGGATTTGAAAATCATGGGTATAATCACCCACGCCATGCCAACCCATCTTATCCCCAAAAAATCAGACGATTACCATATTTTGATGCGGAATGTGACGCGCTGGATCCCGCGGGCCTTTGAGGGGCGTGTCTATTCGTCATTTCCCTTCAAGAATAACAAGTGTATAACCCAGGACCGAGGGGATAGTCAGTTGCACTCCTGATTCCTGAATTGGGGCGTCAAACGCCTGCGGGGCATAATCAGGGCTTATGATGCGCACATTCACGCTCTCCGAAGGATCTCCGACAATCCGGGAAATATCCTTTGATAACGAAACGGTGATGGGACCGACCGAGAGAAACGACCGTGCATTCCGATCGTAATTGTTATTCACGAGGTGAAGGATGATCTGGGGCCGGCCGATTTTTCTATACAGGGTAAGACTGATCGCTTCAGAGGCATCCGTCGTAACCGCGGCTGCTGCTCCGGACCCCGCAACCTGTGCGATGATGGTATCCCGTATTCCCGTGTCTCCGGATGTGTAATATGTGAGTGAGATCCCGTTGAGATAGACAACAGTTCCACCGGCGGATACATATCCCCCCAACAGGGGGGCCATTCGTGCGACAGAGTCTTTCGTGCCGGGGACGACAATCAGGGAATATTTTTCCAGGTCCTGGAGTGACGGCGTCCCCGGGAGGATTGCTTCATCACCGGTAAAGAGGGTATCAAAGGGAATATGCCCCTCCTGGAGGGCCATGGTCGTTCCCATGTAGGAATTATACGGAAGCCCTGACATGAAGGAGCCGATGAACCCCTGGGCGTAGTAGTCCTCTATGGCGGCCTGATAATCATAGAGGACTCCTGTCCGGGCAAGGCTCTCGCATCCGGTATAAAACTGAAAATTGTCCTTCATGAAATCGGTATAGGGCTGAATTCTCTCCCCGGGCACGGTAAACTCACCGGATACGCTGGACTGTCCTCCGCCATAGACATAGGCCCTGTATGGGATGAGGAATTTGGATAGGAATGCCGCTGCCTCAGCGATCCAATGACGGAATACCCACCAATCGTCAGGAGACATGGATCTGAGATTGATGATATTGGGGAACATCACAAAATGCTTGTCCGGGCCGAGGGCCTTTCCCAGCGCATAGACCCCAATGTATTTCCCCTGTGGCGGAGTGTCCAAACTGTTTTCAAAGACAAGGAAATCCATATCCGGCACAAAGGGCAGGTAATTCGTATAAAGCCCAACGGTATTGGCGGTGAACTTGAGGGTCCGTCCGGCGTATGCCCTGGCGGCCCGCATCAAATCCCGGAGTTGTTCCCGTCTCCCCAGGATCTGGAATTTTATGTATTCCTTGCGGAGGTCGGTGTTCGGATCGCCGCTCAGGCCCATGGCCCCCTGGGAAACAAGATATTGGTGGTAATCGAAAGATGCGATGTCCGTAATGGAAAAATTCTGCGCCAGGGCTGCTGCTGTGAAATGTGCGGCCAGGTATTCCCTGAAACCCTTCATGCACCACTGACAAAACCCTGCGCAGGAGGCGCCGGAACAGACCTCGTAAAGGTGTCCCCCGATCCCCTCCACTTCATCTATATCCAGGGCGTCGGCCTCGCCCCGGACATGGTCCAGAGCCCGCGCCATCAGGAATTCCCGCCATTCGGGATTGTTATGGCATGGAAGGTACGGGGGATCGGGCTGGATCCACAAGGCTTTGGAGGGATTCCCCCGAAAATCCCTGCACGCTGTCCGGACAAGAAAGTCGTCATCCCGGTCATTTCCCACCACGCCCGGGCTCCCCTGCATGGTGGCAAAGTTGGAAGACACCCTCACCCCGTTCCTGTGGAGGTAACGAACATACCTGAGCTCCTCATCGTTCACGCCGCCATGATACACGGACCACGCCAGGACGCGTCCATTGACAGTCCGCAGATAGTCCAGGGGCGGCCTGCCATAGACATATTCATTCGGAGCGTCCAGCCACGGCCTGTCAAAACTGAATTTCTCCGCTACAGGATTCTCCCGCACGCAGGAACAAAGGAGAACCAGCAAAGTTAGAATGGCGGTTTTACAATTGATCGGCTTCATCATTCATCTCGAAATCTATATGAGATCCCGATGTTCTTCATGAAGACTGAAAGACATGTCCGCGGTGTTGCACGGATCATGCTGTTGACGATAGTCGTTTTTATGGTTGGACAAAAAAAGTGGACAGCTTCAGAAATACCGGCCCCTTTCACGTAGAATTCAGGATTAACAGTCCTTGATAGCCCATATATACTTATTGGCTTAGAGCCCGCTACAAGCTATTAATAACCTTGGTACCATCGGATGCCAATCTCACGTCCGATCAACTGACGCGATCTTAACACGCGCTGCCACGACATCCTCGAAGTCGAGACGCCGATTGTCCTGATCCGTCCAATAGTCCCCTGAGTATCGGAAGTGACTTATTTTCAGCTTGCGAGCGGTGAGGGCGTGGGAAACAAGGCAGAGTCGGTAGGAATCGCGGTATGTCTTTACTGCTGCATATTCGTTGGGCGTCAATTCAGCCCCAACGATGGGACCAGAGGCCCCCTTGACTTCAATCCGTAGAAGTTGGGCTCCGGGAAGGTCGGCTTCCAGATCCCAACCGATGTTCTCCTTCTCGACCGAGCGTACAATAAAGCCCTTCGCCTCGTACCACTCTCCTACTGCCTTTACGGCTGCACGTTCGCATGCAAGTCGCTTCTCGATGTCGAGCTGCCACCCAGCACCCTTTGCCATCAGTGTCTTTGGCCTTGCCATTGGAGGGGTACCGGTCGCGATCAGAACGTCCAACTCGGAGCGAAATTGCTGCGCTATTGAACTCCCACTATCGGCATACCAGACGTTTGCCTGCCCCATACCGCCCTTGCCACGCGGAACACGCAGGGTCCGGCGGTCACACTCCAGAATCGTTGCGTTTTTTTGATCCGCGGCAATATAATACCCAGCTTCTTCAGTTGTGTCAGGAAGTACCCGGTCGGCCCCAATTGGCGATTCCTGGTAGTCGGTGTAGACAGTTGCTTTCTTATACCAGCCTATGACGAACGTCCCACGGCCAATGGGATGCACCGCGCACCATACCACCAGGATCCCCGTTGCCTTTTCGTAGTCTGGGCGCGCGCCGAGCCGGGTGATGTCAAGCTGGCCACGCACCTGGACGAACCCGTACATTCGTCCCTTCACGGCTGCGAAGTTGTAGATCTCATGCCCGTAGCCTTTTTTCTCCACAAAGGCGCCGCCCCCTATAATTTTGTCTCCAGTCAAGCCTCGATATTTCTCCATCCATCCAATGTTGCAAACAAGAATAGGCTTTTTCATAGATTCATCCCTTTTCAATGAAGCATCCTCATCCTACGCTCTCTCCAGACCTATATGCCCCAGTTGAAGGGCTGCGAGGACCATAACTCCTATAGCTATTGACAGGATATATCCGTTGATACGCGGCATCCCTTTGCTTAACCTTCTAACTATATATGGCATGGTATCCTTCCTTATGGGGATAACCCCATAAATATTCATTTTATTTATGACACCATTGGCAGATGTATGTCAAGACCTCATTTTAATTGACCTGCCAAATTAAACCAGTCCATTTGTATATGTGTGTGTAACTTGCCCATATCTTAAGAAGTGGTACAAGAAATGGGGTTGGTTACAGATATGGTGGTTTCCAAAACAGGAAGCATGGAGCGGGAGATATCCATGGATTTTGATAGACTCGGTGCATCCTCGCAATTGAACTCGAATCCATAGCGCTTTCCATGTCTAAAGATCAGCAGGTCAAGCTCTGCCCCCCATGGGTTGCCCAGAAATATACCTCCTTAGGGCGAAGGAGGCCCCGAATTTTGGATGGCGAACCAAATCATCTCGGGACTGGATCGATAGAAGCGCGTGAAGGACCCCGCTGTCCCTGATATAGATTTTAGGCGCCTTTACTTGCTTTATGTCACAGGCACTATCGGGCCATGACGAATACTCGTCCGACCAGGTCTTTCAAGGGAACCGCTTCCATTCGCGCCCCGAGGAGATAGCGCCGGGACCCGGAATGGATCACATACAGTCTGGAGAGCCGTAGATCCTTGAGGACGATATGCATGGAAGGGGTCACGCCGGGCGATGGAGATCGCTTGATCTCGAAGCCGATACGCTTTCTTCCGCGCACAATCAGCAGGTCGAGTTCTGCACCGGTATGGGTGGCCCAGAAAAATCCCTCCTCGGATGCGCGGAGGCAGCGGAGGATTTGCTCGATTGCGAAGCCCTCCCACGAAGCCCCGCACCGAGGATGGTCAAGAAGATCGCGGAGGGTTCCGATCCCTGAGAGGAAGTGTAGCAATCCCGAGTCCCGGAAGTATACCTTCGGCGATTTCACCTGGCGTTTCCCCAGGTTCTCGTGCCAGGGAGGGATTATCCGCACCAGGTAGGTGGAGACGAGAAAGTCGAGGTAGGACCGCACCGTCTTGTCCGACACCCCGAATGACCGGGCCAGGTCCGATGCGTTCCAGACCTGTCCATGCACATGCGCAAGCATCGTCCAGAAGCGCCTCAAGGTCTCCGGAGCCGCCGGGGAGCCCAGGATCTGCAGGTCCCGCTCCAAGTAGGACCGAGACAGCCAGCGGCGCCACTCAATGCTGTCTGCTTCGTTGGGGGCGAGAAAGGCGCGGGGAAATCCCCCGCGCAGCCAGAGCCGGTCAACTTGGCCGCGGCTGACTTCGTCAAGGCTCAGGCCCCCAAGCTCGTGGTATGCGATCCTTCCTGCCAGAGACTCGGAACACTGTCGGAGAAGACCTGGCGAGGCGCTTCCCAGGACCAGGAACCGGGCGGGTAACTTGGGGCGGTCGGCGAGCACACGGAGCGTGGGGAACAACTCCGGACGGTGTTGAACCTCGTCCAGAACAACCAAACCCCGCAGGGGCACCAGGGCGGCCATGGGTTCAGCGAGACGGTCAAGATCGCGGCTGTCCTCAAGGTCGAAGCGGTTCACTGTTCCTCCCACGGCCCGTGAGACTTGCGCCGCCAGGGTGGTTTTCCCCACCTGGCGCGGGCCGACAATGCCCACGACCGGATAGGACTTGAGCAGTCTGCGCACTTCCTGCACATGAGATCGCCTGGGAATCACGGCCCTATTATATCATGAAAGTTCGGAGTTGTAATCCGAATTTTCATGCACCCCCCTTTCTCTTTTATCTATATATTTCTTTCCTAAGGGGATGATCCACTGACGACATTTCCTTTCATGGTATCTCTTGGAAGGAACTGGAGCGGGCGATGGGATTTGAACCCACGACCTTCGCCATGGCAAGGCGACATTCTACCGCTGAACTACGCCCGCCCTTATTGGGTTTTCAACGAGTTAGACGAACCCATTATACCAGAAAAATCCCTTGTGACAAAATTGTGTTGAATTTCTATAAGCATCCAAAATTCAGGGATGACGCATTATTGTATAGTCACCCGATTCATCGGGCAATTTGATGTCCCATAAATGGGACAACTACAGTAAACTGTTTGAATGGGACAACTACAATGTTCATCACTTCGTTCCTCGCAATGATAAGGTTGACTCCGGAAGTCACTTTATATTAACTTGTCCTCTGCATATGAAGAAGCTATCAATGGGTGAAGATGTAAAGAAGTGCATTTTCTGTGAAATAGAAGCCGGGAGAGCTTCGTCATACAAAGTTGCGGAGAATGACCTGGCGTTTTGCATCCTGGACATCAATCCCATCACTGAAGGGCACTGCCTGATTTTGCCAAGGAGGCATGTAGTCTGGTGGCATGAAATGAGCAAGGAAGAGACCGCTTCCTTTTTTGAACTTGCACGCCTTGTCGCCAAACAATTGATGGAAATCTACAAACCGGATTTCATCTGCCAATACGCCCGGGGCCGCCGAATACCTCATGCACATCTGTTCTTGATCCCGTCATATAAGAACGACCCTTTGGATCGCTATTTCAACGCCCTCGAAGGGTTCCAGGAGGCGCCAAAAAAACTGGTTGCCCTGGCCGACCCGAAGTCTCTATCCCGGCTTGCTGCCAAAATCAGGTTGAAATAGGATTATTAAGGTATAAAATGGATACTCCTATGGGACTCAGACGACTCGAGATTCTTTTCAGCGTAATCCTGGGTATCCTCATAATATTCATCGGGGCTGGATGCAGAAAGAGTGAAGGTGGAGGCATTCCCGGAGAGTGGCGGTTCATCAAGGACGACCAGGGAAGGTCCCTTGTTCTTCGCGGGGTCAATGCAAGCGGTTCGGCAAAGTCAGACCCCCAGCGCATGCCCAACATTATAAAAGATAATGTGC
>Ga0315309_1000860_pt1 | contig 18507 bp, 33 predicted proteins | sample TDP4_MG_FD_203080 | JGI IMG/M metagenome (GOLD analysis project Ga0315309, IMG submission 203080) | Freshwater sediment microbial communities from Lake Towuti, South Sulawesi, Indonesia - TDP4 | ecosystem: Environmental > Aquatic > Freshwater > Lake > Sediment | place: Indonesia: South Sulawesi... | reverse complement strand
GCAGATGCGGGTCGATGAGAACAGGGAGATCTTCATCGAGGTCAGGCCGTTGAGGGCCTACAGGGAAGAGTAGTTTCTTGTTCACTGACCCCTCTCTTCCCCTCTCCAGTGGAAGGGGAGGGGGGGGCGTTTAAATAATCACCCATGAATTTAACGTTAGTAAATCTCTTTACCATGCACACCCAATACGTGTTCGATTCATGCTTTGTGTGGATTGCTACCTTATGGCCGAAAAGAGGCTTGAACCACTTCCCCATCAACAAGAAACAGATGCCCAACTTGAGACTGTGCGTAGACCACTTAAACAGCATAAAACCTCCATCTTCGAGAACCCTGAACATCTCTGGCGAACCTTTCATAAGCATTGACTTTATCTCGTCAATAGTGGAGTGGCCGTATCGTTTGAACATATCGGATTTTATTCCTACGTTCTCGTGAGGGGGATCGAACACTACCAACCTAAAAATTTCGCCTCTGAATGGCAGCGCCTTCAAATCACAAACCAAGTCGGGTTTGACTTCTCTACGAATATCCACGAAAACAGCATCAGCATAACTACGTTCCCACCAAATGTTTCTCCTTCCAGCTGTAACGTCAAGTATTCTCAATCTATCCATCTATTCCCCCTCGTAAAGAAGCTTGTTCCATGCTCCTGAGACCGGAGGCTCGCTCGCGTACTTGAGCTTGTTGAAGGCCCCTGTTGTCGGTGGCTCACTCAGGTATTGTAGCTTCCTCCAACCAGTAACAGGCATTACAACATTTATGACTAGGTATGAGGCTGAGATGTATACCGATGCGCCAGTCTGAATCCTTATCCTGCTGCTATACTCTTTCAGATCTGCCATGCTCAGGCTTGCCGACCTCAGCCAGATGTAAGGGACGGAATATGTCCCTAGCGCTGAGTCGGTTACTGATACCGAATCAGTGATGTTGTAAAGGTCTGTCTGCGCCAGATAACTAGCGTTGCTCGTGTGGATGATGCCTTGGTAGTAGTAGGTCTGATTAGATGGCAGCTTTGATTTGTCCAAGTAGATCTGTTGTTTTCTAAGCGACCACACATCCCCAGCAGCCAAATATCTGTATGTCGCTATCTTCTTGTGGAGCTGGGTCTTTGTTATCGTCCCGCTCTGCTGGATTATGATCTTGGCGAGAGAGAGATGAACTGTCCTGCCTGCCGATGCACAGGTTATCTGGACAGCGTAATATTTGCCATCGGTCATCGTTATAATGGAGCTCCTTACACGAACTAGAACATCTGCGCTCGCTGGGGCCACAGATACCTCAGATCCGGTTAAGGCAGTACCAGCATCGCTCAGGTCTGGGTTCGAGTGCCCTATTAGCCTCGCCTTGACCGTCTTGCCTGCCGTTCCGCAGCCAAGGCAAGCCTCGAAGTATGCCGTTAAGGTTCCATCGCGGGGAGAGGTCTCATACTTGTAAATGGGATGTTCGGCAACGGTTTTCCATAGGTTAGCAGTAGCAGGTGTATATGATTCAAAATCTCCTAATTCCACTGCCTCCTCCCCCTTCGTCCAACCAGCCGAGATGTTGTCCTGTACGATGATCCTTCCTGCCCATATGTTAGCGCCGTAGTTGATGTTGTCCGTCTTGATTTGAACCCTGAACCTGTGCCCACTCGTCAAGCTCAAGGCCCCGCTTCTTAGCCTTACTGGGTCTGTGCTCTGCGTTGATAGGACGCTTCCAGTAACCTCAGTTCCCCCGTTGCACACATCTGAGGTTCCTTGGTCTACCAAATGGGCTGATGCTGTAGCTATTGCGTTGTCTATTGAAAGGACAACCTCAAAGTAATATGCAGGATTGACGAACTTGCTCGAATCTATCAGGACGCATCCCTTGAAGAGTGTAGGCTCAGACCAAGTAGTGCTATAGCTTACGAAGGATCTCCCTACAAGATCGATCTGATACTCTACCGGATCTAGTTTTATAATCCTTCTAATCGCGCGAAGCTCCCTTCTCTTCCTCCTTGGGAGATGGTAAACCGAGGGAGGGAAGAGGGACATCTTAGACCTTCTCAGAGACGAGTTTCGAGTAAGCCTTTAAGAATTTATTTTTCTTGGAAGGCGTGAGTACGCCATCGAACCAGACTTCTAGCTTCGTGTGATCGGGCACGTTGGGGAATATCCACCTTATCTTGGCCCCAACATCCTTTTCTAACTCTGCCCAAGAGTCGAACACGTCCTCTATGATGAAGATGGTCTCGCCTTCCTTGGGAGGATAGATGCCTGAACTGGGGTCGGACATTAAAGAGTCGAGCTTGCCCTTCTCATCTGTTGTAAGCTCTCGTTCTGAGTGGACGAATACCTTATCCTCGCTCCCAGAGATGCCTTGAAACCAACCAACGTCAGAGGGTCTAAAGTTGAACGCGTTGTAGAGCTTAATTGTGAGTATCAGGTAGTCCCAATTAGCTTGCTTGGGATACTCGTAAGTAACTTGAGTGCCCAACCTTAAGCACCTTAAAGTTCTACTTGGCCTTTATCTCTGTTGGCTTTGCCTCTGATAGTGGAACTGAACCCTTCGGTATGAGAACGTGCCCCATGAACTCCTCATACTCTGCCCTGAGAAGCTCCCACTTCACTATCTCCAAAGCGAAGATAGCAGCAGGAAGGCTAACCCTTTCCTGCTTGAGAGCCCTAGCTATCGCGTCTCTTGCTTGTATGCACTCCCTTGACTTCTCTTCCTCAAACTCCTGCTCAAGCTCCTTGAACTTACCTTTGAGCTTGTTCAGGAAGGAGTCCCAAGAAACCATCTGCTACACCTATGTAGCGACATAGACGTAGGGATGATCGTCTGCTGTGTTGTAATAAACTTGGCCGTCTACAGGAGTGCTTGGGGCTGTAGCTTGGGGATCTATGACTGGGTTCCTTAGAGCTTGCTTGGCGAACTCCACTTCACCTGTAGGATCTGCAAGCTCATTAAGGGGCGAGGCCGAGAGGTCTAAATTATGCTTGTGGTCGTCCCTTGAAGCTGCTGTACCTGTTCCAGCGGAGGCCGTCTGCTTCTTGACATCCTGCGGTGCTGCGTTGCTGAGGGTCGCAACCTCATCTAGATACGCTATCTTTCTCCAACTCATGCTCTAGGCTAAACTACGTAAATATATAAGCGATTTTCTACGGTGTGATACCAGAGATCCCCTTCCGTTGGAGACGGAGGGGGGGTAGGCCCCCTGTATGGCACTTCAGGGACAGCGCCCAGCCTACTTAGCAGTAAAGACTTGCTAGTAGTGACCCCAACGAGCATACTGATCTTGTCCAGCGTGGCATCGTTGAGCCCGAAGCATATCTCCTTTGCGTAGACGGAAAAGACCTCGCTCTCAAGCGTTTTGCCTGAGTATTTAGAGCTCTTCTTCCAAAGCTCTTCGGCATAGGCCCTGTAGCTTATCCTGCTCGAAGATAGAACCCCATCATCGTCTAAGATCTCAGCTACGCGATCGTACAGGGAATCTATGTTGGAGTATGTGACTCTGATCTGTTGAGAGGACAGATCGTGAACGGCTTCAAGCTTGGGCGTTAAGAGATCTGGTCTCGTCTTGATCTCCCACTTCTCGCTCCTTCTCTTGCGCGTAGACATCTCAACCGCAGAAACCATACTTGACTAGGAGGTTAAATAGGTTTTCACAGACAGCTTGCCAAGAGTAGACCTTCCTAACCGTCTTGGAGTGCTCCTGAAACTTCTCCTTCCAATCTCCCAGTTTTGAAAGGGTTAGGTCTATCGAATGAGCGAGATGATCCGCGTTGGTCTCCCAGCCGTTGCCCACGTGGATCGGGTTGTCTTTAAAGACCTTCGGATTCCCTGTTATTGTAAGGGGTATCGCAAAATCCAAGATCTCCTTGAAGCAACCAGCGTTAGGAACCAAGGTCGGTAAGCCCCTGGCTATGCCTTCTAATGCGTTGAGCTCAAATCCCCCTCCTCGACTTGGGACTATCAGCATATCGCAAGCGTCATAGAGCTGCCTTAGCTGATTTTCATCCAGCCAGTAGGAAACGTGTACAGTTCTTAAGAGCCTGAACCTCTCCGGCAAGGTTCCACTCTTCACGACCAAGAGCACGTCCCTGTGCTTTTGCTGAATGAAGCTCATAGCGTCTGCAACTATGTCGGCCCCCTTCCTGTATTCGCTATGGGTAACAAAGTACAGAATTAGGGTCACATGTTCCCTTTGCTTCATATTGTTTATATCTTGAATGAAGGGATGCTCTATGCTTTTGCTTTCAGTCATCATGGTATCCGTGAGCCCATGAGTGATCTTGTGTATCGGCACTTTGACCCCAGAGCTCTTGAAACAATCTATGGCGAACTGCGAGGGCAAGAACACTAAATCTAATTGGTTCAGGGTCTCGACAGCTACCTCGCTTATCCTGTCGCTATCAGCGGTCTCGAATCCGCCCATTACCCCCTTGACCCTCATAAGCCTAGACAGCCTTTCTTGCCTGACCTTGAGCATGTCCGGCCTGTCCCCCATCGTCATGTACAGTATCGGATGCAGGATTACGTTTCTCGGCCTGAGCCACATCAGGTTGTCTAAGGCATCTTCCGGTATCCTTTGGATCTTGACCCTTTTTTGGAGTTGTTCTATGTGCTGCTCCGCTATCATCGTAAAGCTGACGTTCCTGTACATCGGGTAGACGTAGTAGATCTCGCCCAAGTTGAATCGCCAAAAACTTAGTCAAACGCGCGGTTCAATATATTGAAAGCCTACCATGTCAATATCGCTGCCCTCTTCCAAGTGTTTGAAGCTATGCAGACGTAGATGTAATCGCTATCCCAACAGAGATCCCCAGAGTTCCCAGGGTCGCTTGCCGATGCCGGAGTCTTTGAAACCCTCAATCGAACAAGTTGGGCGTCTATGTCTATGGCTGCCGTAGGATCTTGGACACCGACCCCTATGTTGCCAGAAACCCTCTCATAGCCTGAATGAACCTCCAAGAACCTCCTCGATGGTATTCCGAGCTTGATAGCCATGTCAGGATCGGGTATCAGATCCTTCCTCACATAGCCGTAATAGTCGATGACGCTCGTTATGTCGATTCCCTTGAGAACCGTGACTAGATTCTCGTACCATGTGTACCTTATCCTCTGCCCCCTCGAAAGTTTAAGGTCGTCTATCGTTGGCATTGTCTGACCTACTTCCCTGCCCTCGCCCTTCTTAGCTTGGCTAAGGCCACGTAGAGATCTCTTTCGTCAGGGCTGAGGACGATCCAATCCACACCAATCGCTTCCTTTACTGATCCATTTAGGGTAGCTAATTGGTCTAGGGCCTTGCTAAAATCATCAACAGAGATCTTGCCAGCAGAGCAATCGGTGACTAGCTCAGTAACCACCTTCCCCATCTCTTCAGCGAGTTCAGCAGCAACTATGTAGGCCATATACATCTTCTGCTCATCCTCTGGCACTCCCTCAGCGTCCATTTTGTCTTTGAGCTTTTTCTTGTCTATGGGTATGTACTCTGCCATGCTTACGAGCTTGTCCGTGCTGACTGTCCTGAACTTGATCTCTCCTTCTACGAAAGCCTTGGAATCGTTTTCCGACATCCCTGCCTTTTTGAGCTCAGCAAGGGCCTCAGCTTCGGTTATCTCCCCGCGCCTCATCTTGGCCTTGACTACGGACTTGGCAGCACCGATAGCCTTGTTCCTCTTGGAAACTTCTATGAAAGCGCCCGCGAAGGTTTGCATTATTTTAAGCTCAATGTCAGTAAGCCTTGCAGAAGTGGCGAACTCGTCTATTAAGCTCTTGACATCCTCCCCAGCTTCAGCAAGCTGAGAGGCCCTGTAGATGAAAGTCCTAGACCAGTATCGAACCCTTTGGATGGTGTCTACCTCTCGCCTTATCTCGTAGGTTGAAAGCCAAACGTCCAGAAAGGTTTTGTCGAGCTCGATGTCTAGCTTCAATGCTGCCTTTATGCTTCCAACGTAATTTACCAGTAGCGTAGTTGCCTCTTCCTTAGACCTCATGCTTCTTGTGAACGACATAGTGACCCCTCCCCATAGTTGCCTTAGAGCGTTCTGAGCTCTGTCGTACAAGCTCCTTAGCATGAGAAGCTTTCTCTCCCCTTCCAAGAACTTTACAACGTAATCCTTCTTGAAGAGCGTAATCTTTGCCAGAGATCCTAGTGTATTTTCTAGGGTCGTTGCAGACAAGAATCCGGCCTCGTATACGTTCAAAGGCCCAGTTCTTGCCATAGTCCTTTCTTCAGTGAGCGCGTTCATGGCCTCGGCAACGGATATCTTCTCAACCCAGTCAGGATGCATACCCCTGGCTACGCCGATCCTCAAAAGGGGATCTTCATCGATGATGCCCCACTTGTACATCCATCTTGCATCGATCCTCGTGGGTATGTCTGCCATGAGGTCTATCATTATTAGCCTGTCGGAAGTGAAGTCCTGTTGCCACGCAAAGGGCGCGTAGTCGTGCCACTTGGCGTAGGGTAGTAACTTCTCCGCTAGTGTTGATATGGCTTTTATCGGTTCTTTGCTGTAGGCATCTGACATGGCCTTCGGTGAAATGCCAGCAAATCCCAAGTCTGCCTCTGGCTTCGCATCCTGAGTTATCCAACCGAACCCACCTGCGATCCTAGTTATGAAAGTCCATAGGGCTTCCATAGTTGGATACCTGTAGCGCATGAGGTAGTAGAACTTGCTCACATCAGGGCCGATGCCTTGAACGAGCATGGCCTTCTGGAAGCTGTCGAAGTCGAAGAAGATATCACGAACCATCATGGCAGCCAGCTCTGAGCCAGATGGGACTTGAGCCCTCAAGTACAGAGGTATAGTCCTCTCTTTGCCGAACCTGTCTTTAACAGTGGTCTTGAGGTATGCTAGTTCCTCCTTGGGGAGCCCCAAGTTCCAGTTTATAGTCCAATCGGAATATCCGTAGTATTCCAAGAATATAGTCAGGTCGGAAACGATGTCTGCAAACTTTTCTGAAACCGAGGCCCTGTTAGTCATGGTTCTGACCTCCTCAAGCGTGGGCATCTCCACAGGAACGGTATTTCGCATCATGGAGTTGATGACCCTCGTTATGGGTTGCATGATCCACATGCCTAGACCGTATCCAAGTGACGACAACATGATATCGGGGATCTTCCACACGACTCTAGCCATGTGCTTTATCAGCATCCCTATCTTGATGGGTACTGCTGCACCTACCCCGAATGGATGTAGATCGACTGTGACGTTCAACTGGTCTCCAGCCCACCTTAGAAGCGCGGAGACGATGTACGGAGAGGAGACAGCGCTTAGCAAGTATCGGCCTATCCCGACTAATGCCATGTCTGGCTTAACTATGCCTTCTTTCCTCATCTTTTCTATGTCGCTGAAGAAGGCCGTAGGTATTTTCGAGATAGGAGCGAACAGCATATCGGCCAGAAATGAGTTTATGTCGTCAAGAATGGATGGGGACTTTGGTTTTACGGCCTCTTGGCCCCATTTGAGCAAACCTAAGAATCCGCCGGATAGTGTACCCCATAGTCCCTTTAGAGCCCCTTCGATCCAACTCCAGAGGGTTTTTCCAGCGTCTATTACTACGTTCCCTACAGTGGATAGGCCCCCTATGACCGTAGGTATCAGCGTCTCAGATCCCCACTTGTAGATAGGATCGAATACGTTATCCTGAATCCAAGTGCCTATCTCCTTGAATGGTTTCAATGGATCTTTGAAGAAGTCGCCTACGGCTGTCACGAAAGTAGTAAAGTTCTTTCCGATGTCTATCAGCGGATTGATGAATCCCATGAGGGCTACCTTGGCCTCCCCAACGCCAGTACTAATCTCGGAAAGTTTCTCTGAGAAGTAGCTTTTAATGATGTCCCAAGCGTTGCTGAGTGTCTGTCCCACTGTAGTTAATCCGGCTTGGATCGAAGTCCAGAGACTAGAGAAGAATCCAGGTATGTTAGACAGCATTGAGGTTAGGGCGTCCCAAACCTGAGTCAAGCTTACGGCTATGGTCTTTATTCCACTATAAAGCCAATCACGGACTCCGAGTAGGCCATCCCATACCCACTTGAGCCCTCCGACTATGGCGTTATAGACCCCGCTGAGGACTCCAGAGAGACCTTGCCAGATTTGGTTGAGGAAGCTTCCGAGGCCAGTTATGGCGCTCGATAGCGCTCCTGCTGCCTTGCTCAGCAAATCGGAAAAAAATGTAGATAGTGTTGCGAGTCCACCTTGAATAGTCTTGACGAACCCACCGATGCTATCAGATATTCCTTGAACTATTCCGCTGATGGCTCTGGGAATCCCCTCTATGGCCTTCGATATTCCAGCTATCGCTGAGGTCAGCCAATCCCTTAGAACCCCGAAAGCGCCAGTGACCCCGCGAATAATCGAGTCTCCCAACCCCCTTAGAACGTCCCAAACGCGAGATAGGACACCACCTATTGCGATTATGGCAGTTCCTACAGATCCAAGTGCATCGGTTACAGGTCTTAGAAAGGCTGCGATTGCGGGAGCTATTGTTGCTATGTAATCCTTCAAGCTCGATAGAAAGCTAATTATGTTGGAGACTAAACTTCCAAGAGAGTCGAAAGCCTTCTTGATGAGATCCCAAAGGTAATCACGAACGGTATTTAGTGCTCCGAGTATGGCTTCCCTGACTATGTTGAAAGCGCTGCTGACTTGATCCCAAAGCCAGCTAAAGAGTTGTCCTATCGGGTCTGTTAGGCCCCCGATCTGCCAATTCCATAGTTCATCAGGGATGTACTCTAGGCTGAAATCTTCTATAGAGTAGTACCTATCAAGAACCTCTACTACTGCTTCGACCTCTTGTGAGGGCAAGTCTACTTAGTCGCTCCACCAACGAGAATAGATTTAGCGACAGAGAGGTAGAAGTCTATCGTTTTCTCCGCTTGAGTCCTGAAATCCTCATCAGACCTGACCCAAAGGTGAGCTACTGGGCTTGTGTAGCTTCCGTCCACCAGAACGTATCCAACCATGATAGTTCTGTGGCCCGCTGCGTCAAAGAGAGCCGAAGCCTCTCTGATCCTCATCTTGATGCCCTTATGCTCGTACTCTTCTCCTACTCTTACCAACGCCCTTCACTAGACCTCCCGAACTCGCTCTAGCTCCCAATAGTTGATCCATCACGGTAGCTATCTGCTGAGCTTGTGAAAACACTCCACATTCGGCCTTGTGGTTGCAGTTGCAGACGGCTACCTTGACGACTAGGGTAGCGCAAGCATCGGTGAGTTGCCTAACTAGGTTCAAGTACTTCTGTTGCTCAGGTGTAGGCTTTCCAGATCTCATGTCTGGCAAGCCTTCAGTCGGTACGTCTACTATTGGTGGTTCTTTGCTCATTTTCCATTTCTTCTCCTAAGTCCGTTAAAGCTTGAAAAACGTATATAGTATTTATTCCTTGTGCATAAAGCCTTAAGATATGCCCAGATGACCCAAAAGGCGCGAATATACCTTGTGGTAGTCCCAGTTCTTAGAGTGCTCGGCAGCCTTGGCGCAAAACTCCTCGTATTGCTCCTTTTCTTCGTTCTTGAAATCTATCGCTTGTGCCATCATCTCAGCTAGGAGCTCTGGCCTGTACTCGTGGAAGATCCAACTTTGGTAGTGGGACTGATCGACTAAGCTCTCCTGTTGGTAGCCGAATACAAAGTTGAAGTCCTGGGATGAGAACTCGCTTAGAGGGGGAAACCAAGCGTGGACTACTGGCCTTGCCATAGCGTTGTGTTCGAGAACTGGCAAACCGAACCCCTCACAGACGCTTGGAAACAGGCCGTAGTCGCAAGCCCCCATCATGGTCAAGACATCCTCGTAGTTTAGAGTCCCAAACGTTCCGACTTGAAGGACGTTTGAAACCATAGTGAGCTCTTGAGGCATGGTGTTTACGTGCATGAGGAGAACGTACTTATCCTTGTAGGTCTGGTTCAGGATCATAACGGCCTTGCTGAGCCTGTCTAGGCCCTTGCGAGGATCTAAGCGCCCAACGTAGAGGAATACCACCTTGCCTAAGAACTCCTTGTTCCAATGCTTCCTCATCTTCTCGCTGTTGGCCCTAAGCTTATTGCACTTCTCCCAATCGACCCCATGATGAACCACGTCTTTGACTTTGAGGTTTGCATGTTGAAGGCACATCCTGGCGTACTCGCTTACGGTTATGAAGTCGATCTTGTCCATGTTCGTATCCGCTATCGTGGTCTTGTTGGGGATTCCCTCTACGGTCACGTAGACGGCCTTGGGCTTTGTGCAGAAAACGTATGGCACTATGGTATCTCCCATGTGCGCTATAGTCGCTAGGAAGAACCACAAGAAGGCATTATTTTTCTCATCCCTCAAATCCCATACGCTTACGCAATTCCTGTAGTCGTGTTGCCAGCCCTTCTCCTCAAGGAGCATCTTGATTAGGGCCATCTGGTTGAGGGTTGAGGTTGCCTGGAGAACGCTGTAAATTAGCTTCATAAATAAAAATGGTCGGGGGAGAGGGATATATGACTTCCCTCTCTTCAAGATTTAGGACTTAGGAGCGCTCTAAGACCTCTAGTAGACCGCAGCGCCGATGACGGCGTTCGTGATCTCGTCAAGCTTGGTTGCATCCAAACCAAGCGAAACAGCCTTGGCCTTCTCAGCAGTTGCAGACTTTCTCAGAGCTATACCCCTTTGGTGGCCCATGTGTCCATAAAGGACACGTGCGTAGTTGAGGTATGGAACCCTGTTCACTCCTACAACACCGTTGTCGTCAAGGATGTTCCTCACGCGAGTTTCAAACTCTACGATCTCGGCTTGCCTTGACTCCTGAAGGTCTTGCATGAGGGGCTTCAGGGCTGCAAACTTCGCCCGAACGTTGTCGGCGATCAAGGAGAGGTCGTACTTGCGAGTCCTCGTCTGGTCGTCTCGATAGGGCATCTAGCCTTTCACCTTGCCTTGGGGAAGGAAGGAACTCTTATATAACAAAAAGCGACTAGGGGTAGGTAACGGTAGGTTACGGTAAGGCGGCCCTACCCCACCAAGCAAAAAACGAGCCCAAAATAAGGAGATTGAAACTGAAAATGGAATCGCTCAAGATCCCATCGACAGATGAGCTTACGTTCCAGAAGGCCATGAAGGAGCAGCAAGAGCGCGAGAAGGCCCTAAGATGCATGAGATACCTACTTCAGACCATAAAATACCTTCAGGGCTATCTGACTGGTGTTCCTATGGAGATCCGGCCATCCTTCGAGGTCAATCCTATGGAGGTCGTAATCAGGGTTTGGTGGAAGGATGAGGAGCGAGACGTTTTCAAGGTCACGGATGACTTGAGGGCCAAGATGGATGAGATGGCACGAGAGATCGCTTATCTGAGTAAGCCCCTGAATCGTTCAGGTGTAGAGCCTGTAGGGAGCGCCGAGGTCTCGAAGCCTGTAGCTGATGATGGAGCAGGTTAGCCTGTACTGCTTCTTGACGTAGCTCTTTGGGACGAACAGCTTTCCCTTTGTCGAGGAGTAGTAGACCGGAACGGTTTTCTCCCCTTCGGCCTTGCGCCTGATGACCCAGTAGATCTTTCCATCGACCTTGTAACGGAGAAGGGCGTAGCCCTTGTCTGGATACTTCTCCTGTAGCTCCTTGATCTTCTTATTGAGATCCTTGATCGTGATCTTGATCCTCTTCCTCAATAACTCAAGATACCTGACGGTTCTCGTTTTTCTAGGCCCAGTGTAGCTCCTGATCCTGATCTCAAAGTCCTTGCCCACTTCCAGCAGGTTTGCTCGAACGGTTCTAGGTTTTTCCATATCTTCTCACCTATTCTTCTTTGGACGTTCCACTATCAAGACCCCGATCCTCCGATAATTTTCTAGAGATTCCCAACCTGAATAGCCGTACTTCGGGCATCCAAAGCTTGAGCAATCTTCAGGGAAGTTGTGACCAACACAGTAGAAACTTCCATCGGCAAACATGCCTAGATTCACGCAGACAAGAAAGATTCGCTTGTTGCAGTGTGGACAGTAGAACTCCTTGTTGAAGTCTATGCACTTCTTCTCGAACGCAACGTATTCTATGTCCTTCGTTGGCTTTGTCATCTATATCGCCTCTTTTAGAGCGCCTAGAATGACCTCTTTGAGCCATACGAAAGCAGCCTCAATCCATTCCGGCACGTCAGGGGCGTAGTATATCAACCAAATACAAACTACGCCATAGAGCACGGAGAAAAGACCTATCAGATAATCGGCTGTCATCTACTCTTCCCCCATCATTCTCTTAACCATTTTTTTAGGCGCAAGCATTATCTTGCCATCTTCATTTACGACAAACCCAACCTCTTCAAGCCTCATCTTTAGCTTGCCTGTCTTGTCCTGCTTAACGGCATTTTCGTAGAGCTGAAGGAAGGCTTGGGCAAACTTGTTCAAGAACCTAGCCATCTCCGCTCCTATGTCTCCGAACCAATCAACGAAGTCGTTGAAGATCTTCTTTGCCTCATCTGGGTGCTCCAGAATCCACCTTTTAACTTCCTCTTGGCTCTTCATCTTACTTCGCCTGATCCTCTAGAACCCATTTGAGAGTGTAGATGATCGACTGTTGAGATCGGATGTTCTCGTATGGAGCGTTGTGTGTCTCCATTACCTCAAGATGCGCTTCCGCTTCTCTCAATCTCTCTCTAACCTCTTTCTCGCTTCTCACCGTTTCCTTCTCCTCCTAATTGGTACACCGTCCAGTCGCTCAGCTATTTCCTTGAGATCTGCTTCCGCTAGGAGTATCTTATCATATAGCTCCATGTAAAGTAACTCTGCCTTTCCTAGCCTTTCCGTTAGCACTTCTATATTCTTCAATAAACCCATAGTTACTCCACCCCCTCCCCTCTTATTTGGATTTCCGAGGCCCTTCTCAGGGCCAATAGCCCAGACTTTATGATGCACATCTTCTCTGTCGTATCCCACCAAGCGCAACGTTCCTTAACGCAAGTAATGTTGGAGACTAAACCTCTCTCTACTGTGGACGTAACCGGACAGCTCTTTTCTTCACCCATCGCGCCAAATCACTGCTCCTTATAGCGTATGACTTGTTATATAACCTTTGTTATACTGTAACATAATAAGCATTATATACTACCTCTACTAGCATGTAGCATGGTCGATAGGATGTCCGAGTACAAGAATTGGGGAGAAAGCAAGCTCACGGAAGTTCGAGGGAAGTTCTTCACTTGGCATGTGCCCAAGAACATCGCTAACCTCCTTGGCCTAACCAAGAGGGACAGGGTTATCGTGAGCGTGAGCCTAGACCGCAGGGAGATCTTACTTCAGTTCAAGAGTCGATAGGCATATATCGTTTATGAGTGTACATGGGGGGCTATGGAAGCTAAAAAGCAGATCCTTCAAGAAGCGACTTTGCACAGCATCGGCATCATCTTCCTTTTGCTCGCTTTTGAGGTTGGAAAGGAGCTTGCAGCGCAATTTGACCTCTATAAGCTCGTAACTATGCTCGTCCTGTTTGCAGTTGGGATCGCCTGTCTTGTCCTAGACAAGTTCCTACAGGCAGCCAGGGCGATCACATCATTTGACGCTAGGCACTTGGCGCTCGAAGGTCTAGCGCCTTGGGTAGCCTTGGCAGCCGTGATCGTCCTCATAATCGGAATCGTTCTCTGGTTCACAAACGTACCTCATGGCTCTCTGATACCCGTTGTCATCACTATAGCCCTTGGCGTAATCCTTCTAATCTTATCACTCTTCCTATGGCTCTCAAAGGAGTGGGATTAGATGTCAAAGCTGAATGTCAGCAACGTATCAGTCCAAGAGGCAGCGGAGAGGTTAATCAAGGAGCTAACTACCATGAACTTCACCACAAGCGACAAGGAAATCGTATGTCTAGACCCAGAGGGACATCGGATAAGATACAAGCTCAGCGAGGTAGTGGAACATGTGAAGGCCGTTCTCGCGGGCAAAGACGACTGGATAGGCAAGAAAGAAGTCGAGTACATGAGGTTGCAGATCGCCTATGAAAGAGGTAGTCGTCGTTAGGCCGGATTGGAGCGACACTGCCTGTAAGTGGGGCTCGGAACAACTCAAGCGCAAAACGATAGCGTACGCTCAAGATAAGGGTTGGAGCGTAACCGACCTCTACGCCGATGATGCGGTCAAGGCCAAGATCATCCAAGCGCTTTCTCGTGTGACCTACGGATCTCTACTGGGGCATGGAAACAACAACGTCTACACAGGCCAGAGACAGGCAATAGTCTTTCAGGTGGGAGACCAAGCTACCCTAGACTTCTGCAAGGCCAGCACAGGCAGGGGCATCAACTTCCTCTCTTGTCTGATAGGTAAAGAGCTTCTGCCTTGGATGACTCTGAACGGTCTTAAGTTCGCAAAGGGCTACACTGAAGAGTTCGTGTTCGCCCTAGACCAAGCCAACTTCCCCAACAGCGCAGCGGAACCCTTCTTCTTGTCTTACTGTGAGTACGACAGAGCCTATGTTTCAACCGAAGATGAGCTAAAGGCGTTTGATGCAGAGCTGAGAATGTGGGAGAAGGTCATCGACGAGTCAGACCCTACCACGAAGCGATACAAGGTTCAGGACTACAACGCGTGCAACTTATTCAAGGAAGGCAAAGCGGTTCCGAGGCCAGCGCCTAAGCCTTGGTGTGATTATTCCGCTGCCATAGTGGTCGCGGGATGCTTCTTGGGTAAGTTGATAGGATTACCTAACTTCGGTTGGTCTGTACTTAGTGCTCTGAGACAGGTTCGATGGGCTCTCTTCAAGATCCCACCTGGGAATCCATGAGGCGATGAAAATGTCTAAGGACATAGAGACAGGACTTAAGAAAGTTGAACTTGCTAATGCAGGAAGCCTAACTGGATTCGTGCCCCTGAATCAACAGAATATCAATGCGGTTCTGGACTATGTAAAGTGGTTCTTAGATAACGGGTATAAAGCGATGGGAGGGACTGTTGAGATAGTTCAAGACACGATATCTGAATTTAGGATGTGGATCAGCGTCTATCTTTTGTTCCAAGAGAAGAACTGGCTTGAGAAATTACTAGGTCTCTAGTTAAGCACTTTTGAAGGAAATACCCTAGCTTATTTGACTAAAAAACCTTAACGTGAAGCCTACGTTTATTTTTCTTTATCTATTCTAGTCGAGAGATCCTTGATTATACTGTTTGCAGACTCTTCAACACTCAACTTTCTAACCCCCTTGGCCCTCCTTATGTTTCCGCTTGGCAATAGCCCTTGAGCTATGTTGTGCGCTGCCCTGCTCCCCTTCCCTGGAGATCTCATGTGCATCTCCAAAAGCCCCTTGTTACCACAATTCTTTCCACAAACAGGGCAGACATGGCGCTTCTTCCTTCGTAACCCCCTGTTGATCGGATGCCACCTGAAAATAGGGAAGGGAGGATCTGGCAGTTTCATTAACTTTCCAAGCTCTTTACGAGATCCTTAAGGCGCTTCCTTAACTTGGCCTTGTCCTCATGGTTTAAGTGATTGCTTACGATCTTATTCAAAGTCTCCTTCGTCTCTCGGATCTTCTTATCCTTAGCCTCGATCCTCGCGGATACAGGCAACTTAGCGTCTGGAAGCCTGCTTGTGATCCTGAGAACGCCACGATCGTACGTCATGCTTTCGGGGTACTCAGCAGCCAAGACCCTCATGTAGTTTCCTGCTGTGGAAACGTCTATCTGCAATATGGCAGCCACCTTGGATCTATGGAGCTCGGAAGGCTTTTTATTGTATATGTAGCCCATCAGATCATCTTTGGCTTTGTTGAAGCTGCTAAGCCTAGTCATATAGTCCTACCCACGTCAAAGAGAGAGATATCTCCTTTGCTATCTTCATCTTTAGCCATCACTTCATCCATCTTCGGTGAGCCTTACGTTGATTTTAAGAAGGCTGGGAGTTCTGTACTTCTGAGGCTTCGTGCCAGCAACCCTAACCAGCAGACCTTTCTTTGCTAGTCCCGCAAGGTTAGGGGCGAGCGTGCTGTGCCCCATGTGCCAGCCCCTCTCGTTCAAGGCATCGGAGATCTCGCCTTCCGTGAACCCTTCCTTTGGAAGATCCTTTATGGAACAGAATAGAATCCTGCCCAACCCTTTCTCCGTGTCGAGCTCAACTACTTTCTCGCTGTGGCTGATGTTCAAGACGAGCTCCCTATGCTCCAGATCTACTACCTGTGGCTCTCTGCCAGTCGATTGAACGGTTGGGGCCATGCTCGGCTCTCTCTTGATCTTATCGATTTGCCTCTTGAGCTCTTCTTGTCCCTCCCTCAGCTTTTGTATCTCCCTGTACTGGGTGTTGATTTCTACAACGAGTTTATTCACCGTTTCTGAGTTTGCCTCCTCCATGCTTCCCTCACTCTTCTTCAAATACTTGTCACGGATGAACTCTGGGGACTTCTTCCCAAGGGCCACGTCCCTTCCCTCCTCCTCTGGAACCCCAACAGGCAATACGTAGACCTTGGTAACTCTGTCCCCAACAACGGCGTAGAATTGCCCCAGTTGTAGGGTTTGTATCTCCTCCCTGGGGATCCGTACGCCTAGAAGCTGCTTTAGGATTCGCTCGACCTCGTGGGCCTCCCTCATTCTGCCCATAAGCCAGTTGTCGCATTGGCGAAGGGGAACCTTGCTCACTCCTCCTATGTCTTGACTGTCGATCCAGAGATAGTTTCCCACCGAAGCCCCTTTCCTGATGAACTGCTCGGCCACCCACTTAACAGGGGTCATCTTGAGCTCAGGGATCATCTCCCATGCTTCGGGTATGACGATAACGACATCGGAGAGCTTTTCAAACACGTGGCTTATCGTGCTCGCTATGACGAGTTGCTGTGTCTCTAGCCTCATGCCTGTGATATCCATCACGTTTATCCCATCCGACACATCAATGGTCTGAGAGAAAGCCCACTTCTCAAGCTCAGGGATCACTATGTCTAGGTAGGCAACCAACCTCTCAAAGACGGAGCGCATGAAAGCGCTCCTCTCTGACTTCGAGAGGGCAGTGGCGTTCTTCTGGACTTCCTTTAGATCCCTAGTCGCTTGGCAAGCCTTCATTATGGCCGACCTCATCCCCGCCTCGTACTTCACCTTCTCCTGGAGGGCGACATTGACTAGGCCCTCTACGAACTGCCAATCGGCCCTCGGCTTGTAGTAAGATTGAATCTGGTTGTACGAGTGGAATCCGGTCTCCCCGCGCTTTGTCTTGAAGGCTATGGCCCTCAAGCCGGATCTGGATATCAAAGCCTCAAGGGTCGTGGTCTTTCCGCTTAGCTGAGTCATTCCGAAGATAGCCAAGTGATGCAGGGGCAGAAGCACTCTATCTCCCTTCGGTACTGAGAAACCGAGAAGGATCTTGTTCATGCTTTCAACTCACTCATCCACCATAAGCTCAAAGTCTACCAAGAACCTGAGAGCCATAGTTGCCAGTTGTATAGCTTCGTACCTCATCCTGTTCCATCTTCCGCTCTCAGGCTTCAACTTCATCAAGTCCCACAATTCATCAAACTCTTCCTTAATGACTCCATAAGCCTCATGCGTGGAATTGAAAGAGCCATATTTCTCTGAAGCCCTGTAGTATTCCTTCTTAATTTCATCGAGCCACTTATCAACTGTACGTTCATAAGCCTCATGCGTGGAACCTTGTTCTTTAGTCAATTAGGAATCACCTTTCTGCCAGAGAGACAAGCGAGCGAGCTGAGGAGCACGGTAGACATGTGGAAGCGCTTATCTCCCTGTTTGCAGAGGTCATTTTTCCCTCTTCCTTAAGTAGATCCCGATAGCCATGTTCACGAAGCCATAGATGGCCCTGATGAAGCGCTCGAAGTCGAAAAGGATATCGTGGTGCTGGCCCCATCCGATCAAGATGCTGCCGATCCCATCCACTACCAAAAGGAACCCTCCTACTATGAGGGTCGCCCCACAGATTTTAAGAGCTCTGTACACTCTTTCTCTCCTCTTCAGGCCAAACACTCTCTTTCAACAGCCCAGCCCTCTCTTCTTTAACCTTGTAGTTTACGAACATTTTGACCTTCGTAAATGCCTCAAGCCAACTTATCTGAGAGTCGTCAAATTCTTGAATCAACCCGATCTCTAGGGTCTCGTAGGCTTGCACCCTGACTTTGCGGTTGTATACTATCGTGAACTTCAACTAGCAATCACCCCCAAAAATGTTCGACAGCCAGAGCCAAAAGTCAGCAAGCTCAACCTCGCCCAATTTTATTGTGACACAAAGCGCTATGCCGACCAAAAACCCGAACAAAGCACTTTCAGGGTCTAACATGCCTCAGACCTCCATTCTCTCATAGGGATAAACAGGACATGTGCAGCCGATTTAACTGCCTCTTGCGGCTCGGTGTTTAAGTCCGGCCCATACGTCATGTCTTTCTGTTCCCCCTTACTCATCGCGCCTCTTCTTCTCCTTTCTACCTAGACTGAACAGGGCCAATAAGATCAAGGGTAACATGCCTTTGAGAAGGATGTATCCGACTAAGACCTCAATCACTTCTGCGAGCGTAAACATCTTGCATCACTGCTCAGGAAGCCTGAGCGTCATGTAGACTATTCGATCCAACTTGTGTATGTCCGTCTGCCCGAATGGTCGGCCT
>Ga0315309_1000859_pt1 | contig 18531 bp, 19 predicted proteins | sample TDP4_MG_FD_203080 | JGI IMG/M metagenome (GOLD analysis project Ga0315309, IMG submission 203080) | Freshwater sediment microbial communities from Lake Towuti, South Sulawesi, Indonesia - TDP4 | ecosystem: Environmental > Aquatic > Freshwater > Lake > Sediment | place: Indonesia: South Sulawesi... | reverse complement strand
TATGCGAATAAACTTCTTCTGAATCTCATCCGCAGTAAGCCTCATCTCCTTCATTAAGCGGTCGACTTTGTTTATGAAAAGGACAGGTCTGACTCTTTCTTCAAGAGCTTGGCGAGTGACAGTTTCAGTCTGAACCATCACCTCTTCAACCGCATCCACGACAACAACTGCGCCGTCTATTGCACGCAAGGCCCTCGTCACCTTACCTGTGAAGTCCACATGGCCAGGCGTATCGATAAGGTTAATTACGTATGGGCGGCCAGCCATTTCGTGCAGTAACGATATGTTCGCAGTTTTTATAGTGATTCCTCGCTTTTGTTCTTCTTTCAGATAATCGAGCACCCTCGCCTTGCCCGCCATTTGGGGCGACAACAATCCAGCTTCGGCGAGCAATGAGTCTGTCATTGTTGTTTTTCCGTGGTCTATGTGGGCGATTATACCAACGTTTCGTACATCCTCTTTACTCTTCATTAGTTTTAGTATCTCATTCGTCTGTCTGAACTTTCGCATGATGGATTTTCTCCCGAAAGGCACCCGTTTTTTAATTTGTGGTTCGCTTTTCCGCTCCAACAATAAATAGTTATCTATCTCCTTTGAATCCATGCGAATCGACATGTGTTCTGAGAAGTAAGCCACGGAAAGATAATAAGTTAATTAAAAGGGAAAAATAAGATTTCTAGGATTTGATGTCTAAAGAGTGTAAAATGACCTTCGGAGCGGATGATGCGGCTTCTCAAAGAAAGATGCGCACGAGAGTCGTCTAGAGATTTCGGCCCTGATTTTTTCATTGTCCACCAAAGTGTCAACGGTACAGACACTCCTTCTGTCTATGTCTTCTGAAAACGCCAAAATGGCAAACACTTAAAAGCCGTTTTGAGGGGGATATTTGCTAATTGCTACGAAAGGTGTGTTGTAATGCGAAATCGTCCGGCAATAGTTGCTGTTGGTAGAACAAAGTTTGGGGAGCATTACGAGAAGGAGCCAGAAAAACTGATTGAGGAGGCTTGGCTTAGGGCTTCAGAGGAGGCAGACATAGAACGAAGAGATTTAGAAGCATGCTATCTTTCGGATTACTTTTTACCGATCACAAACAAGCTTGGATTGGAAGAGGGTTTCCTCTCGGAACTCACAGAGCTACATGTCCCAATGGAGGTTACGCGTTCTTTCGGCTCAGCCCTATCAAGCGCTTGCAACGCAATTCAAGCCGGAAGATTCAACGTAGTTTTAGTTGGCGGAATAGAAAAAATGACAGATCGATGGGATAAAATCCGTGACGACCTCATGCTTCTGGAGGATCCATGGAGCTATTATGCTGGGTGCACTCCAGAGGCAAATCATGAATTAATGCTTCGAGCCTACATAAAAAAACATGGCGTAGCAGGAGGGGATATTGAGAAACTAAACATAGCATTGGCACAAGTTTCAGTCAAGAACCATTTGCATGCTACGAAAAATGAATACGCGCAGCTTCAGAGAGAGATAACAGTTGAGCAGGTCTTAAACGCTAGGAAAGAAGCCCGCAAACCTCTGGGACTTTATGATTATGCACCAATCTCTGATGGCGCAGCAACCGTAATCCTTACGAGCGAGGAGGTTGCTGAAAAGTTTACTGATAAACCCGTTTATATTCTTGGGTCGTCTTCTGCAACGGATTATCTGACTTTTCCAGCAAGAGGAGATATGACGCACTTTCTTGTGAGCGAGGTTGCGATGAAGGGTGCTTTGAAAATGACCGGAATAAGCCTATGGGACATACAAATGGTTGAGCTTTACGATCAGTCTACGTTTATGGAAATGATCTCACTTGAGGATTTAGGCTTCTGCCAACATGGAAAAGCATGGATAGACATTTACGAAAGTTGTCAAGATTACAAGGGCTATTATGAAATAGGCGAAGAGAAACTTTTCGTAAACCTAAATGGGGGATTAAAAGCAGATGGAAATCCATTGGGTGCTACTGGAGGCGCCCAAGTTTTTGAAGTTTTCAAGCAATTGAGAGGAGAGGGGGGTGAACGACAAGCTAAAAGCGAGAAAGAACTAAAGTATGGTTGTGTGCTTGAACTTGAAGGCTTCGGAACTAAAGGTTACGTTTACATTTTAGGGAGAGATTAGAAGTGAGTAGTGAACCGATAGAGAGAAGAGTATCTTATCTTGGCGACAGATTGAGGGGGAGACGCTGTCGAATCTGCGGGAAAGAATACTTCGAGATAAAGGACTACTGTGGAAAATGCGGAAGGAAGAGCTTTGGAAAAATGGTTGACATGGATCTGTTCTACGAGAAAGGCAAACTTGAAGTATGCACCTTTATCAATGAACCAACAAACAAGTTTACAAAACTAGGCAGCTACATTTACGGCATAGTTTCCTTTCACCATGGGAAAATACATATTCCTGGAAGATTGACTGATCGAATAATAGAATGCGGCGAAGAAATCGATTTTTCAGCTCTAGAGGGAAGGGAGGTTGTTCCAAGGTTTCGAAGACGTTATTCTGTGAACAAGAGTGATGTCATTCCAACAATTTCTTTGACTTTCACTTTCGCAGATGAGTATTATCCACATCACGAATACACAATCGTTAAACAGAATAAAGAGTATGACGCTCCTGGAATAGTGGGTTATGGAGTCTATACATCAAAGTTTAGAATAAAGGAGGGAAACATGGAACGTTCAGTTCCCTTTATCGACGAAGATGCAATAACTGCCGCCGTAGAAGCTGGAAAACTCGCGTTAATCCACGCTGGAATTGACGGTTCACTCGTTGGCAAGATTTATGCAGGCTCAGAGTCCAACCCTTATGCTGTTAAGCCAATAGCTTCAAAAGTTGCACAAGTTCTGAAGCTTGGCGAGGAAGACGAAGACTTACAAGGAGTTGACGCTGTAGACACAGAATTCGCTTGCAAAGCCGCCACAAGCATGTTTAAAGATGCAACGTCGCTGGTTAACTATCCAAGATCAAATATTCAATACGCCATGGTAATAGGCGCAGACAATTCCCAAGCGGCTCCAAGAGATTGCCCCGGCGGAGAACTAGACTTATTCGTCGGATTTGGCGGATGCGGTTACATTTTCGGAAAACATGACGTTATAGCGGAAATTGAAGGATGGTATTCATGCACTTCCGACACTCCTGACTTCTGGCGACGTGACGGTGAATCATACCCGATGCACGGAGGAAGATTCACTGGAGATCCAGCATACTTTAAGCACATCAGAAAAGCGGCCAAAAAATTGATGGATCGGCTTAATCTCCAATTAGGGGACGTCAACTATTTTGTTGCACATCAGCCTAACGTTACTTTTCCAGTGAAAATTGCAAGGGAGCTTGGATTCCGAGAGGAACAGTATCTGCCTTCGCTTCAAGTAACAAAATTCGGGAACACATACTCAGGCTCTTCTCCAGTCGGTTTAGCAGCGATCTTAGATATTGCCAAACCTGAAGAGCGCATTCTAATCGTTAGTTATGGTTCGGGAGCTGGGAGTGATGCTTATTCACTTATCACTACGAGCCAAATACTAGAGAAGCGGAAACGCCAAAAGCTAACAGTTGGATATCAAGCGGAAAATCCGTTCTTGAAGTACATTGATTATACAACGTACAGGCGGCTAAAACTTGGAATCTAGCAAATCCTTAATAAACCCCTAGGGACCACTTACGGACGGAGCACAAACCTTGTTTGCGTATGGAATATTCAAGGTCATATATGCGCCTCACAAAGCATTCAGGGAGATAATTCAAAATCCAAGGTACATTGGGCCTATTCTCATAATGATTCTTTTCACTGTGGCAAACGCAGGGTTTGGTTATACCCTAATATCTAAAACATACGTTGAACAGACTTTGCCAGCATCAGAACAACCCGGCACTTGGACGGAAAACAGCGCTTTGTGGACTAACTACCCGGGAGTAAACAGCACTGAAAATTATGACGACTACATAAATGGAACCTATTTTGGGAGTAAGGCTTACTATGGGAACAAAAGCATAGAATTCTCGGCAGCTGATAGTACACGGATCTCGATGCAACTGGACAATATAGGACCTATAAACTGTTTAGGTTCAGAGGGGTACAAGAATTTGTCCTTAAGAATAAAGTGGATCAGTCCAGAGGTTAAACCCGAAAATGTAACCATTTATCTATTTTCGACGGCTTCCGACTACTTCTATTCTAATTTAAAACAAGAATTTGCCAATTCAGCTAGTAACTTCTGGAATAACCTGACAATTTCTCTTAAGCCGAGTACATGGGTTTTGTACGGTTCAAACGCAAGTTGGGGTAACATAAATGGTTTGAAATTGGATTTTGTGTGGCTTAATAATTCGAATATTACTCTTCTTGTTGACGGATTGTTTTTCCGAGGCATTTTTAAATCCCAAATGTTAGATGTCTCGAGTTTCCTACTCAGTTTCGTGCCGCAGAGTTTCATGCAATTCTTTATTCAATGGGTTTTGCTCGGTGGAATGATTTACATAATGACTAAAGCCTTTCGAGCTAAGACTGTTTGGAAGGCCATGCTGATTTTGGCAGGGTTTGCTCTAATAACCATGTTTATACAAGCCTTAGTTTACGCTGCTACTTTCTCAACTTTACCCGAACTTTATTATCCACTTGAGATAATTGGCGGCGTTAAGGGAGAGGGTGACATCGCCTCCAACAAAATATTAGAGGCGACATGGCTCGTTTCTGATATTTACAGATACGTTCAAATTGGGGTTTTTGTTTGGACCATACTTTTGTGTGCAATTGCCACCCGTTTGTCGGCTGAGTTCTCATGGACAAAAAGCTTCTTAGTTTCCGCAACTGCTTACTTTGCCACTATAACAGTCGTAGGTCTAATACTTGGATATTGAATTTAAAGCAAGATTTATAAGAAAAGCAAATATGCGATAAGCGTGTTTTCGCCGGTTGGAATATCATATGACACGTATCCTTGAAGTCCGTGAAGTTAAAAAGAGCTATCGCATGGGCAAGGTTATTGTTCCAGCCTTGCGAGGTGTAAGTTTTGATGTGGATGAGGGGGAGTTATTAACTATTTTCGGGCCTTCTGGCAGTGGAAAATCGACGTTACTGCATCTAATGGGGGGCTTGGACCGTCCAGATGAAGGAGAAATCCTAGTAGATGGCTCTAATCTGCTCAAGCTTAGTGATGATAAACTTGCTAAGATCCGTTTGGTCAAGATAGGCTTCGTTTTCCAATTTTTTAATTTGTTACCAAGACTGACAGCTTTGAGAAATATGGAGTTGCCTTTGGCTATTGCCGGTTTGCCTGAAAAAGAAACATTGGAGAGAGCTAAAGAAATGCTGAAGCTTGTTGGCCTTGAAGCTCGAATGAATCATAAACCTTCTGAATTGAGTGGTGGGGAACAGCAGCGTGTAGCCATAGCGAGGGCCTTGATAAATAATCCCCGAATTGTGTTGGCCGACGAGCCCACTGGGAACCTCGACACAAAAACGGGTTGGGAGATAGTCCAGCTGATGAAGAAGCTGAATGAAGATAAGGGGCAAACCTTTGTAGTCGTAACTCATGACCCACACATTGCGGAGGCAGCTGACCGCATAATCCACATAAAAGACGGTTTAATTGCAGGAATAAAAGAAGCGCCAGGGAGGAGCAAGCAATGAAGTCAACCAAGATTCTAGCCTCTGCATGGGATAGCATGGCTCAGCGAAAACTGCGGACGTCACTAACAACTTTAAGCGTTGTGATAGGCATTACGGCAATAATTGGCTTAGCATCCTTGGGCGAAGGGTTTAGATTAGAAATACGAGATCGGATGCAGTCAGGATTTGAACTTGACAATTTGACAGTCATACCTGGCAGTCTTTTTGCAGGGTTGGCAAGAGACAGGTTCACTGACGAAGACATCCAAAGAATCTCAAATATCCTCGGAGTTAAGCTAGCAACACAAGTTATGCAAGTTGGCAACGTAACTCTGTACAATGTAAACAAAAGTGCAAATGAACCGGTCCGCGCTTTTGTTGCCACAGCGGTCAACTTCACAGATTTTGCCAAAGTTTTTCCAGACAGGTTTGTTTTTGAGGACGGCGAACTACCTGAACGAGACAGAAACGACACAATGATTATTGGATATAGGGTAAATCACCCTACGGAAAACGAGACAACAACCTTCGCCTTTGCGAACGACACCATAGCTGTAACCTTGGAACTACCTCAGTCTGTCCCGCCTTATCATAGGCAAGAAAACTACACATTTACAGTTGCAGGAACGCTACAAAAAAGAGGGACTCCTGGAATAACGAACTTTGATTACTGGATTTTCATACCACTGCAACGGGCGAGGGAGATTTATTACACTGAAGAGTCGGATTTAATTTTCATTAAGGTTCACAACCCTGAAGAGTCAGAGAAAATTGCTAAACAGGCTGAAGAACTGTTTCCCCCATTTAAAGTCACAATTCTTGTTCCTTTGACCTTTATTAATCAAGTTGATCGTATCCTCAGCATTGTTCAGATTTTTTTGATGGCTATAGCTTCCATTTCGCTTCTTGTTGCTGGTATAGGTATAATGAATATTATGACGGTTTCAGTTATGGAGCGTACACGGGAAATTGGAATATTAAAGGCCATTGGAGCTAAAAGCAGAACCGTTCTTGCTATGTTTTTGACTGAAGCGATGCTGATAGGAATAGTAGGCGGTCTAATTGGCGTTTTCTTGGGGTATGGACTTTCGTACGGATTAGCCTATATACTTTCGGGCTTTGTCCAGCCGCAACACCAAGACACTATTTTCCAAACCCCAGAAACTCAGAGAATGGCAATAAATCCTGCTTTCTCCGCAGGATGGACAGTTATAGCCCTCGTTTTCGCGATAATTGTCTGCATAATTTTTGCCTTGTATCCGGCGAGAAAAGCGGCAAAATTAAACCCCGTTGAGGCTTTGCGTTATGAATAGATGGTTAGCAAGATTTATATGGTGGAAGGACTTTTCTGCATGTAACTAGCCTCTACCAAAGGCTCAAGTGTCAATGAATGGGGCACATGGGTTTTGTGGTTAAAAGGCTGGTTCCGCGATAAGGACGAAAACTTAACATGCCAAGAAGGCTGCCAGAAAAAACAAAACATGCACCAAGGAAACCAAGAAGGTTTGGAAGTCAAAGAAGGTTCAGACCGAGCAGACCTTTTTTCCAGACAAGACCTGTCAAAGAGAACCAGGAACTAGAAGTTGTTATTGATGATATTGGAAGCAGAGGCGATGGAATAGCTAAAATACAAAGCTATCTGATCTTTGTTCCCAACAGCAAAATAGGCGAACGCGTCAAAGTTAGAATTATGTCGGTAGGTGAAAAGTTCGCCGTCGCGGAAAGAATTGCGTAGACGGAAGAATTGAATTGAAAATAAGAGAATTAAGAAATGGAATGAAACGCGTCAGTGTTGAAGCCAAAGTCGTAGAGAAGTCGGATCCGCGAGAAGTTCTGTCTAGATTCAAAGACGAAACATACAAGGTAGCGACAGCAGTAATTGCTGACGAGACAGGGACAGTGAAACTGACATTATGGAATGACCAGATCAACAAAGTTAACGTCAACGACAAGGTCAAAGTTGAAAACGGTTACGTAACAAGCTTCAAAGGAGAAATTCAGTTAAACTTGGGAAAATACGGAATGCTAACAGTTGAGTAAACGCGCGGAATAAGATTTTATTAAGGAGATGAGAGGTGAGACGAATGGAAGAAGAAAGAAGAGGCTTCGGCGCAAGAAGAGGATTCAGGGGAAGAAGCACATTTCCTCCAAAACCAGTTGAGATGGGAAAAGAATACGAAGTTGACGTTCAAGAGACAAGCCGAAGGGGAGAGGGTATAGCCAGAATACAGGGCCTAGTGACCTTTATTCCCAACACGAAGCCTGGTGACCATGTCAAGATAAGGATAACAAGGATAAGCAGAAGATTTGCTGAAGCTGAAGTTGTAGAAAAGGGAGAAGCCGAAAGAGAACAAGAGTGATCAGGGAAACTAAGCTGAGAAGACAGTGCGTCAGTTTTTGAAACTTTTTTACACTACTGAGTTTTATAGAGCACGTTATTTCTTTTTGAAAAAGAGCCAGTTTTTCTGACCCTTGAATCTGACAAGTACATAAATGCCTTTTAGCTTGTTGCCGTCGATTTCTACGATGAGCTTGTCTTCTTTCTGTTCTATCAATCTGTAGGTGCCTTTATCCCAAATCTCCACTGTGCCTGCGCCATATTCGCCTTCTGGAATTGTGCCTTCAAAATTTGCATATTCGATTGGATGGTCTTCTACTTGGACAGCTAGCCTTCGAACACCGAAAGCTATCGGTGGTTCTTTAGGAATTGCCCAGCTTTTTAATACGCCGTTCATCTCTAGACGAAGGTCATAATGGAGATGAGTGGCAGAATGTTTCTGAATTACGTAGATGCTTCCTTCATTCATCCCCCTGTCACCTTTTGGCTCCCTTGTTTTTTCGAAGTTTCGTTTCCTCCAATATTCTTTTAAGCTCATTTTTAAACTCTGCCGTTTCACACTGGAATATACTATGTCTATTTTTTAGCTTGGAGGTTATTAGGCTTGGCTCTTTTGTTGTGACTAAGCGGAAAACAATTGTTGCAACAATTAGTTGCGTTGTAGGAGAAGTTGTATGTTCGAAGGGAGGACTTTATGGAGTTATTGATTTGGTACAAGATCATTGATAGAATTGTTTTCTTGTTTTCGATATTGTCATGATTGTTGGGTAAACCTTTAATCTAAATTTGCGCAGAGAGCGAGTGTAAAAATGGTGGTTGGTTTGAGTAAAACTGTGATGGAGTTATGCTTTGACATCAGAGGTCAAGCCGCCATCGTAACTGGCGCTTCTAGTGGATTGGGTGTGACGTTTGCGGAAACTTTAGCTGAGCGGGGAGTAAACCTTGTAATTGCTGCAAGAAGATATGAAAAACTTGTCAAAGTGGCTGAGGACTTGGCCAGCAAATATGGCGTTAAATTGGTTTGTGTGAAAGCGGATGTGAGTCAGGAAGAACAAGTGGTCAATATGGTCAAAACTGCTATGGGCAAGTTTGGATCCGTGGAAATTTTGGTTAATAACGCTGGAATTGGAAGCTTAAGTCCGTCGGTTAGCATGAGCCTTGAAGAATGGAAAAAAGTGATAGATGTTAACTTGACAGGTGTTTTCTTGTGCGCGAGGACTGTTGCGCGTGAAATGATCAGGAAAAAATATGGAAAAATAGTGAACATCGCCTCAATTTATGGAGCTGTAGGCGACATATTTCCAACAGCACCATACTATGCATCTAAAGGAGCGGTCATAAACTTAACAAGGGCCCTAGCCATAGAATGGGCTCCTTACAAGATTAATGTCAATGCCATTGCTCCTGGATTTTTCCCGAGTGAAATGACGGAGCCAGTTTTCAACGATCAAAATGCACTAAAGTATATCCTTTCCAGGACCCCGGTGGGAAGGACAGGGGAACCTTTGGACTTAAAGGCGGCACTTACATACTTGGCTTCTCCAGCCTCTGACTATGTCACTGGACAGACGATATTCGTTGATGGAGGATGGACAGCACTCTAGTGCTGTAGCACAAGTAGCACCGCGCCTTACTTTTCTCTTTTTCTTTTAAGATGTTTTTAGCTCTTCAAAGAATCCTTTAAGATCGGCTGAAGACATGCCGGCTTCATCGCTGATTTTCTGCTTTGCTGGAGGACTACTAAGGTAGAAGGGTATTCTCTGGATAATGCGCTCTTGAAAAGTCGGTATGAGCTCGCTCTTATAGAAGACGCCTATGGGAATCTTATCGCCCCATTCTTGAGCCTTGTCGAGTGCAGCCACTTTCTTTCTGAAATCCTCCGTCAGCTCATGAACGACAGGATCATAGCCGATTTCGTCTAGCTTATATAGTCTAGACTGTGGCTTACCGGTTTTAGGATCTATTCTGTCGAGGCCAGCGTACCAGTCTTTCGTGTTTATGTCGTTGTAGGTTGGGCACGGCTGCAATATGTCCACGAAGGCTAGCCCCTTATGTTGAATCGCTTGTTTGATTATCTCCTTCAAATGCTTAGTATCGTAGGCGTAAGCCCTTGCGACAAACGTATAACCAGCCACAATGGCCAGCGCGATTGGGTTTACAGCCTCGTTAATGTTTGGCTTTGGAAGACCCTTAGTTCTCAAGCCGAGTTTGAGCGTTGGCGAAGCTTGTCCTTTTGTTAGTCCGTAGACGCCATTATCGTGCATCACGTAGGTCATGTCCACGTTTCGTCTTCCAGCGTTGACAAAATGTCCCGCGCCTATGCCTAAGCCATCCCCGTCTCCTCCCATGGCTATTACTTCCAGTTCTGGGTTTGCCAACTTTATTCCCTGGGCGAAAGGTAGTGTTCTGCCGTGAAGCGTATGCACTCCATAGGCGTGGACAAAATGGGGTGGCTTGCCTGAGCAGCCTATTCCAGAAACTATCACAACTTGGTGTGGTTCGAGTGCCAGCTCAGCGAGTGCCATCTGTAGGGCTGCTAGTATACCAAAGTCTCCGCAGCCAGGGCACCAATCCACGAAGACGTCCGTTTTGTAATCTGACATCTTAAGAGCCATATGTCAAAACCTGCCTCTTGAGAGCTTTCTCAAGGAGAATGAGCTTTAGAGAATCATACACTTCAGTGGTTGTCATTGGTCGCCCGTTATACTTTAAGATATAAAAGTCCGTGGGAATACCTGCTTTTTCTCTTATTATTCCTCCAAGTTGTCCAGAATAGTTCATTTCAACATCGATTATTTTCTCAGCATTTTGAAGTGTATCGGCGATGTAGTTTGATGGAAGTGGATGCACCATGCGGACTTGCAGGAATCCCAAATTGAAGTCTTCATTTGATAATGTGTGGAGGGCCTCAAGAATTGCGCCTTTTGGCGAGCCCCAGCTTACAATCATGTTTTTCGCGTTTTTGTCCCCGTAGAAGTTGACTTTTTCTTCGCTCGATACTTCCTTGTCAATGGCCTCGAGCTTTTTCATTCGTTTCTCCATCATCAGTGTTCTATTGGTGGGCTCTTCGCTTATGTGGCCAAACTCGTTATGTTCGTCACCTGTATACCAATGAACACCGTTTCTTGTGCCAAGAAAGACGCGTGGAGAGATGCCACTTTCTGTGAACTTGAATCTTTTATACTCTCCTTGGAGCTTAATTTCGTCTAGAATCTCGCCTCGCTGAATTCTAAACTTGCTAGCGTCGAAGATCGGGTATGTTTGGGAACTGTTACCAAGTGCTTTATCAATAAGATGAATGACTGGTAGTTGGTATTTTTCTGCATAGTTGAACGCGGCTGCAGCATCGTAGAAGCATTCTCGAATATCGCCAGACGCGAGTACTATACGTGCAAATTCGCCGTGTCCGGCATGAATGGCGAATCTCAAGTCGTCTTGCCCGTGCCGGGTGGGTAAACCTGTAGACGGAGCTCCCCGCTGATAGTATGTGATTACCACGGGTGCTTCGTTGTTTCCAGCCCAGGCTAAACCTTCAACCATGAGAGAAAAACCTGGTCCAGATGTTGAGGTTGCTGCTCTGGTGCCGGTTAAAGTTGCGGCCGAAGCCATGTTTACGGCGGCGATTTCGTCTTCCGTCTGAACAACAAATACTGCTCCTTTCCCATCATCGGTCTTAGTTTCAATAATTTCATGAGCCTCTAAATACTCGCTTTCATCAGCAGCAGGGGTTATTGGATAATAAGTTTGAATTCGGCATCCGCCTAAAACTTTGCCCAACGCAACTGCTTGATTTCCAGATATGAAAATTCTCTCTTCAGTGGTGTCAATTTTTTTGAGCTTGTGTCCAAGACCATTTGGAAAGGCTTGTTTGGCGTAATCGCAAGTCACATTGAAAGCCAAGATGTTCATGTCCGCAATTCTAGGCTTTTCTGCGAAAATTACCTTGATGGCCTTCTGGACAAGGCTCGCTTCATAACCGAGTAAGCCGAAAGAAATTCCTATTGTTAATACGTTTATCATTCTGGTGATCTTGCTCAGTTGTTCTATCCCGAATTCATTTGCAATCTGTTTTAGGAGTTCCATGTAGGGAATTTGAAAAACATGTATGCCTGCTTTTTCTGCTTCAGTGAGAAGGTCGCTTAAATTGTCTCCCAAACCTTTCTTGTCCAAATATTGACGAAATTCATTTTTGAACTCATATGATAGGGTGGGTATGTTGAAGACTTTTGTGCCGACTTGGTCTTTGTCAACTATTATTCCACCGCCGGAGGCTACTTCGCTTATGTGTCTGACAACAGTTTCCGCGTCGAAAGCTGCGAGCAAGTCCACATTGTTAACGTTGGCCAAAACTTCACGACCTGAAATTCTCAAATGGAAATAACTATGCAATCCCTTGATGTTAGAATGGTATTCTCTTCTTCCGTAGACATAGAGGCCACCGTATCCGCAAGCTCTTCCAAAAATGTTTGCGGCGGAATCTACACCGCTTCCTTGCGGTCCACCTGCCATCCAATTAAATTCTTGAGTTTCCAATTTATTTCACCAACTGATTAGCTTTGGGGGAAAAGGTGATTTTATCCGCCTGTTGCTGTGCCATAGCCTATGCAACATTCGCAGCCGGAAGATTCACCGCAGTATGGACAGACACATTTGCAGTCGTCAATGGGACAGCCGCATCTTTCACAAATGGGCTCTTCTATTTCTTCTGCACCCATTCTCTCAACTCCAGTTATCTGATTGATTTCTTTGGAAAGTTAAATTTTATGCAAGATAGGCAAAAATGAGATTACAGAGAAACTAGGGATGGAGAAAAAATGTGGTTATAAGGGGGACTTCTTTGGCTGGAACGTCTCTGATCTTTCACTTCAGACCTTCAAGCAAAGTTGTGAAAGTGTCGTGATGTTCCTCTTCGTCTTTCAAAATACTCATGAACAGTAGTTCAGTGGTTTGATCTTTCTCTTTCCTTGCTTGTTCTATGATAGCCTTGTATAGTGTTATAGCGTTTTCTTCGTCTTTTATATCTCGCTCTATCATTTCCTTGAGTGTTTTGCCCACGAGTATATCGGTTGGTTTTGTTGTGGGTATATCACCTAGATAGAAAAGCCTTTCTGCAATAGCTTCAGCGTGCTTCATCTCAGTTATGGCTATCTTCTCTAACTCATCCATCACTGCGAAGCCTTTAACTCCGCTCCATTGAACGTGCTGCCACATGTATTGTATCGAAACTTGAAGCTCTCTTGCTATTCCCTTGTTAAGCATTTCCAACAATTCCTTTGAAGCCATATCCTTCTACCTCACAATTTCATATTTATAATGAGCATTATCAATTCTTCTTGTATTAAAATCTATTGTGACAACGCAAAATCTTGAAACCTTCTAAATTATACAATAACTTGGATGGACCCCAAAATCGACTGAGAACTTGGATTTCATATTTTAACCTTTTCACCTCAAAACTATATGCACCTGCACAAAGAAGAGGGCAAAGAATTTGGGCCGCCTGTTAAGGTGAGGCTGCGTTAGTTAAAATTCTTTGTTTGGACCCGCGAGAAGTTATTGAATTCCAAATCAAGAAGAACGTGTCGTGCATCCTCAAAAAGGAGCATCATGTTTTTATTGCTTTGATTGATTTCTTGGGCAGTGAAGCACGTCATGGTTTTATAAGCTATGTTGTACAATCTTAGAGAATGGTGAGGCAAGTGGGTAAGAAAGCTGTAATTATAATTCGTCTTGCTGAGGAGAGCACGGAAACAGCGAATGAAGAGATTGAAAAGGAAATACTAGAGGGGCTTTCCACAGGGGAGCCCAAGATACCATGGTTCAAAAGCTTGGATAGAGTCACGGTTGTGGAAGAAACTTAAATAGGTCTTAAACGCCAATGAAAAGATTCAATACCAATCCTAGAATTTTATCTCTTGAAGTCAAAAATGCCCTTGCGTTTTCTTCCCCTTTTTCAGTCAATGTGTAAACCCTTCTTGTTTTAGTCCTGTCGACTTTGATTAATCCGTTTCTTTCCAAAAAGTAAACATAAGAGTAAACTGCACCCGGGCTCGTCGACACGTTAAACTTGTTGTGGACAAAGGTGATAACGTCGTGACTGTTCATCGAACGTTTTCTCAACTCTAGCAGTAGTACTATGTCCAGAAAATTGTTGAGGATTCTTGTGTGCATTTGATTCAAAATTTCTGATTCCAAGTCAGCCACCGTATATACTTCTAGAAGATAATTACATATATGTTTTATCTTTGTCGACAAATAGTTCTATTTCACGACAAATATAAAGGAGGTGATAGCCTTGAATTGGAAAATAATGATCGGTTCGCATTGGAAGATTGTATTGCTGATGCTTCAGCTTGGCTTGCTTGCAACGGCGATAGCCTCGGGAAAAGTACTCACAGAACCAATAGACAGCCCGTTCCCTCCGTAAAGATTAATAGAATAGCTAGAAGAATCTAAAGTGGCGAGTAGTGACATATAAATGCGAAGCAAACTCGACTTTCTTGATGTGAACATCTTAGAGGCCTTGGGAAAAAGCGGACCTAGAAACGTATCAGGAGTTGCAAGGAAGCTAGGCATACCAAGAGGAACTGTGCTGTCCCGAATAAAGCGCATGTCTTCCTCTTTTTACTTAAGACTGAATACAAATGTCTATCACACAAATCTTGGATTGAAAAAGGCTGTGGTTTTTGCAAAAGGAACTCCAGGCTATGAGGATGTGCTCTTCAATTGCATGAAGGTCAACAAGTTTTACATCTACTTGAGCCGATGCTACGGCATGTTTGAAGGTTGCCTTGGAGTTTATGTTGTCCCCAAGGAGTGCACTAACAAGTTTGAACAATTTGTGCGAGAGATCAAAAAGTTTGGGGTAGCCCAGAATGTACAGATTTTTTGGTCGACTTGTTTTCATACAGTTAACCGAACGAGGAACTGGTTTGATCGTGTCTCTGAAGCATGGACTTTTCCATGGGGTAAGTGGATTGAAGAGATTCAAACTGGAGGAAGCGAGCTACCTTATACGCTAATGGACCCTGAAGACTTCCCTATAAAGGCTGATGAAACCGATTTATTCATTCTGAAAGAACTGGAGAAAGATGCGACTATAAGTTTGAGTGCTATAGCCAAAAAACTTGGAATGACTTTGCAGAATGTTCATCACCATTTTAAAATGCATGTTATCAAAGATGGATTGCTTGAGGCTTTTCAAATAGGTATCTTCCCCTATGAAAGAACGATATCTGACATGTTTTTATTTGTCTTTAAATTTGACAACAGCGAAAAAATGGCCAAGTTCGCGTTATCGCTACTGGACAAACCATTTGCGTACACCGTGGGCAAGATACTGGGCGAAAATGCCATAATCGCCTACCTATATCTTCCTAGGTCTGAGTTCAGAAATCTTGTCGAGAATTTGTCAAAACTTATCAGAGCTGGGTTTCTGCAAGCCTATGAATATGTAATTCAAGACTTGGCTCCAGAGAAGTGGTCACGGGAGACAGTACCATATGAATGTTTCAAAGACGGGTCTTGGTTGTACGATCATGACAAATATATGCAAGATTTACACAAAATCGTTGACCAAGTGGTTCAGCATCAGATTAAACGCGTTCATAAATCAGATCAGTACCAAACATGTTTTTTTTGAAAATTAATGTGTCTTCTTTTCAAAGGGGCAAACCGTAGATTAAAACCATCTAACGGGTTGTCTTATTAAAGATAAGAAGACTCCACGATAGCTTTTCTTTGAAACTATCCGAAGGGTCAACGTGTTTCGGGGAAAAGTGGAGAAGGAGTTTCGTGAAATGTTTAGCTTCGTCCGCAAGGCCGGAATTAAATACATTGTTTTCTGTAATCAAAGCTGAGGAACGATGAAACTTGCGAGCTGTTTGCGTGCGCGCTATAGTTTGATGGGTTGGCCTTTTGTTTTTTTCTCCTTACAGTCGTCGAATATTTCAACTGCTCGGCGTATGTGAGGAATGGTAATTGAGCCGCCTACAATCAATGCGATATTTAATGCCTCAAAAAACTCGGGCTCTGTAACATTTTCCTGCACGCATCGAATAACGTGATAAGTGATACAGTCATTGCAGCGTAGGACAGTGGAAGCAACAAGGCCAAGCATCTCTTTAGTCTTGACATCCAATGCTCCTTTCTCGTATACACGGCTATCCAACGCAAAGAATCGCTTGATGCTGAGATTGCCGCTTGTTAGAATTCTTGCGTTCATGCGTTCACGATGACGTCTGAACTCTTCAAGAATATCCATAATTATCCACTGCCTTTCTTTACTGCAGTAACAAGCAAAAATGCTTTTTCCCGGAGTCGAGTCCATGCCGGAGTGGAATGTCACCCACAAGTCCTATTTTCTCATGAGTTGCTGATTAGTGCTAATTCTTATCAACCAATTTCGCATAGATTTCAGTGTGAAGGGCATGCGAAAGACAAAGGTTGAAGAGATTTTTGATAAGTATGCCAAAGGTTATTCTTCTGGTGCATTTGCGAAGCCTAGGTATGAGACTGCACGGGCGGCGATGAGTTTTGCAGATGACATTACGTGGCATTTTCTAAGAAAGTATCTCCCAAAAAAGAAGTCTGCAAAAATATTGGATGCAGGCGGCGGAGATGGTTCTTGGGCGCAGAGGCTAGTCGAATTAGGGTATAGAAATATTACGCTGACTGATCTTTCTCAAAAGATGCTTGATGAAGCCCGAAAACGTTTTGCTCAACTCAAGATGAAGCATAATGTAGCATTTATAAAATCTGACATCACAAATATGAAAGAGCTTGAAAACGATTACTTTGATTTTGTCTTCTCCCAGTATGATGCGGTCTCATATTGCCTTAGACCGGCACAAGCTATAAAGGAATTAGCTAGGGTAGCTAAGGGAGGCGCCAACATAGTTGTGACTTTAGACACTAAGTTTAGACGTGTACCTGAACTAATCGAAGCGCGTAGGATGAGAGAAGCAGAGAAACTGCTGAAGACCAACATTTCATATGATTTTGATTTTCCCCAATACAACCTCACTTGGGAAGAACTATCAGACTGCTTCACAAGAGCTAGACTCGAAATTCTTGAAGTTATTGGCGCTCCTGTTTTCTTGCATCAGATTGATGAGCAAACTCTGAAACAGTTGGAATCAGATCCAAAGATTCGCAAAAGGCTGCTAAAAATGGAATTAGCCCATTGCACAAATAGATCATTGGTGAACTTTGCAGGTCATCTGCAAATAATTGGTAAAAAGAGCTTTGGTACCAAGGAATCTGAGAGCGTCGAACGCCCGTAGCCGTCAAAAGAACTGGAACATTTGTGATGCGGTCACGACAAAACTTTAAGTATCATCATTTTCAACTTGAGCGCGGAGTAAAGTTTGCATGAAGAAGGAGTATGAGTACATTTCTTGCTGTAGCAAATATTATTGTCCCTTGTGCGACTATTTCCGAGGTGGAAAAGTCCAAATGGCGAAAAACCTCCTATATTATGTCGAGAGGTCTGGCTCTTTAAAGCTCATCGCAGAGAGGCAGAACGTGTGCAATTATGATGAGTTTGTTAAGGGCTTAGAATGGCTTGCTTCACAAGACAAGCCCTGTAAGGGATGCCGTTTTGGAGGCGGCTGGTCATGGTGGCCAGATTGCCCTGTTCGTGACTGCATTATTCAAAAAGGATTAGACTTCTGTTATCAGTGCTACGACTTTCCATGCAAGAAGTTGAAAGAGGAGCCATTGCTGGCTTACAAAAAAGCCATAGTTGAAGCCAATAGCCAGTTAAAAAGTATGGGCATTGAGAAATATGCGGAGCAGCTCATAGAAAGATTTCGGCAAGCCGTAGCTTCTCAACCTTTCAAGGAAAAAACAGAGACTTAAAATCTCCCAGCTTATTGTGTGTTTTCAAATCTGGATATGTATTTTTGGTGAGTTGCTGGGATTTGCTCCCGGCCCCAGTAGTGAGGTCACTCGTAACCTCCACTTTTTTCTCTGATAGTAGGATACACCCTGGCGGGTTCTGTTAACTCTGAGGGGCTTAAGAAATTTTCGCGCGCTCTTCTGATGATGCTCGGTTTTGAGTGGGGTGAATGGTCGCAGTCACTGTTGATTTTTGCGAACGCTGATTTGCTGGAGAATATTCATCATGTCAAACTCGACCCATTCTTCGACTATCTTACCAGCTTTGATGAGGGCGATGTCCATGTAAGTGATCGTAATTCGCTTTCCGGTTGCAGGAATGCCGCGAAACTCTCCTGTGTGAGTACAATGCATTGTTATGCGACTCGCGACCTTGTCGCCTTCGGCGATTTGGTCTTCCACAATGGCTTGGATGTTAGAGAAAGCCGAAAAAAATACCATCTCATCGCGTTTTCTTTCGTCGAAATTCATTGGTTCTTCTTCTCCTCCAGGGTGAAGAGTGTAGTTGGCGTCTACGAATTCAATTACAGCCTCTATATCTCCAGTTTCATAGGCTTTAAAATAGCGGCGAGCTACCGTCTTATTAAGTTCAGACAACATAGTGTACAAAAATTGCCATTTACTGATATTTATTGATTTCTGGCTGAAATCAGCCGATTTTGACAGTTCAATTGGCTCATCGCGCGCGCCA
>Ga0315309_1000857_pt1 | contig 18558 bp, 15 predicted proteins | sample TDP4_MG_FD_203080 | JGI IMG/M metagenome (GOLD analysis project Ga0315309, IMG submission 203080) | Freshwater sediment microbial communities from Lake Towuti, South Sulawesi, Indonesia - TDP4 | ecosystem: Environmental > Aquatic > Freshwater > Lake > Sediment | place: Indonesia: South Sulawesi... | reverse complement strand
ACACAGAGCAGGGCACTGTTTTCGGGGAACCATTACCTAAAGGCTTAGAGGAAAGTCAGGAATTGCCCCAACCATTATTCACTCCCACCACCAAAGCAGAGACCGGGCATGACCAGCCACTGAGTATGGATGAGATGGAGAGGCTGGTAGGTGAAGCCATGGCTGAAGAAATGAAAGAGAAAAGCCTAGCCATTTATGACTATGCCCGAAACTACGCCAGAGCCAGGGGTATTATCATCGCCGACACCAAGATGGAATTTGGGCTGGACAATGGCAAGCTTATCCTTATTGACGAGCTACTGACCCCGGACTCAAGCCGATTCTGGGATGCTAAGCTGTATAGAGTTGGGCAGTCCCAGCCCAGCTTTGATAAGCAGCCAGTTCGTGACTGGCTGGTCCAGTCGGGGTGGAATAAAGAACCCCCCGCCCCTATGTTGCCCCCAGAGGTTATTAAAGCCACCACCAAAAGATACCGCCAGGCTTACGAAAGGCTAACGGGGAGGAAACTGAGATAGCCTTAATGCTCTAAAAACTCCTTGGTGCTGGGTAGTTCACCACTAATCCGCTCATCAATTGTGGTAGCAGTGTCTAAGGCTCTGCCCAGGGCTTTAAACAAGGCTTCGGCTTTATGATGGTCGTTGACGCCATATAGTATCTTGGCATGGAGATTAAGCCTGGCTTCAATGGCAAAGGTCTCAAGGAAGTGACGGATAAGGTCTGTTTCTAATCCAGCTATATCGCTATCAGTAAAAGGGAGGTCTAATACAGTATATCCCCTACCCCCGAAGTCCACCGCCACCAGAGCCAAAGCATCATCCATGGGCACGGTAGCACTAGCCATCCTGACAATGCCCCGTTTCTCCCCCAGGGCTTTACTGAAGGCTCTGCCTAAACAAATGGCAACGTCCTCCACCAGGTGATGCTGGTCGTCACCGGCGGCTGAAATCTTTATGTCAAATACTCCGTGCCGGGCAAGCTGAGCCAATAGGTGGTCAAACATTTTAATCCCGGTATTTATCTCGTATTTACCATTGCTATCAATATTAAGTTCCAGGCTGATATCCGTTTCCTTAGTCTTCCTGTTAATTACGGAAGATCTATTAACCTCCCGGAAAGATCTATTAACCTCCCGGAAAGATCTATTAACCTCCGGGGAAAGAATAATAAGTGCTCCCCTGAGAAAAGCACCTCCCGCAGGTATCTTTCTTGTCCGTGTTCGTTGATAAGTAGGCCTACTACATCCAATCATATCTGCCATCTGCTGGTCAGTATATCCTTTTCGGTTTTGTAGATCTACTACTTTTTCAAGCACATCCATCTTCAGCTTCCTGTTAAGTATTATAACACTAATTTAGCATCAATTGTTAAGTATTATAACATCTAATCAGCAATTTGTCAAGGGGTAAATGTGAAGTATCTTAACACAATCTTCCGACAACTCTTGACATATTCCAATAATTAAGCGGCTTTTTCAAGAACAGAGTAGTATAATTGACCCATAATAAAGGAAGGGGGGTAAGAGAAGGGCTAAGCCCCTCTCCTAAAGTCTCTCCCCTTCGATGAGGGCTTACTCAATCAAGAGTGTTTAAGAGGGGCGCCAGCCCCTCTTTCTTCTCCTTCCCCCTCTCCGAAAGAGGTAGATGAAGTCTCTTGCATGAGGGGGAATAAGGGGGTAAGGTTAACAACCAATCTCTTTCAGTGCCTTAATTAAGGCATTGGTATTCTCTGGTTTGCCAACACTAATGCGGATGGAATTTCTCAGCAACGGCTCATCAAAGTAGCGAACCAGTATGCCTTTATTCCGCAATTTTTGCTGTAGCTGGCTCGCCTTGCCATTTAGAACCGAGCAGAGAATAAAGTTAGCCCGTGATGGGAAGGGCTTTAACAATCTCAACTTCCTTAACTCAGTAAAAAGCCGCTCCCTCTCATCAATTATAGCCTTTACCCTGTCCATCAAATAATCGACGTCCTTGAGTGATTCTCGAACAGCGACTAAAGCGGCGGCGTTTACATTATACGGGGGCTTGATTTTCAACAGGTAATCGGCAATTTCAGGCGGGAAAATACCATAACCAATCCTCAGACCAGCCAGCCCTGCCCATTTGCTGAAGCTTCGCAACACCATCAAATTTTTATACTGCCTAACCAGTGGAACCACCGTTTCTCGACTAAATTCATAGTAGGCTTCATCAACCAGCACTGGCAGCCCGGTATCCAATATTTCTAGAATGTCTAGCTGTGGTGTAATCGTTCCGGTTGGGTTATTCGGGTTAGCCAAAATTATTATCTTGGTCTTTTTATTTATGGCTGCCTTGACTGCGGTCACATTGACAGCGAAATTTTCGTCTCTGGGCACCTCAACCAGCTTACCATTGCTCATTGCGGCATAGAAACGAAACATGGCAAAGGTAGGAACACAATTTATTATCTCGTCCTCCGGTTCAACAAATAAACGCAAAACAAGCTCTATGATTTGGTCGCCACCGCTACTAGCCACGATATGTTCAGCGCCAACGCCGGTATATTCTTGCACCAGCCTCCTGAGTTCCGTTTGCCCGGCATCGGGGTAGATATTTAAATAGGGATAAGCCGCCAGAGCCTGGTTTACCCGGGGCGAACAGCCATAGGGGTTCTCGTTGGCATCCAGCTTGATAATACTTTCTACCGGGACTTCAACCTTCCCCTCTAATGTCTCGGGGAAGGTGCTGGCAGCATAACCCCTGAAGGCAATCAAATCAGACCGTATAAATTTCTCTATTCCTGCCCCTTTAGTCATTCCCCTCCCCGAAGCTACATTTTTAACCCAAGCTCTTTCAGTGTCTCCTTGGTTGGCACCCCTTCTTTGTCCCAACCCCTCAATTTGTAATACTGGGGGAGCATTCGGTCAAGCTCACACACCTCACCCTTAGACGGTCCGGATGGTATTGGCTCCTTAAGCAGTCTCGGGGGCAGAGTGTCATCCTTCTTAGTAAGTCCTGCCTTCAGGTTGAAAAGCCTCTCCAGGTTATATATCCGCTCACCAGCTTTCATAAGTTCATCATCAGAATATGGTAACCCGGTTACCGCCCTTAGTATTGAACCGTAAGCACGAATATATTCCAGACCAAAAACGGTAAATAGACACATCCCTGACGAATCAATAACCGCAGTGAAGTCCTGCATGTACTTGGTCAGCTCCGCCTTGCCAACATAGATTAGTCTATCCACTAAATATGGCGACTCTATAACCTCCTGGCTGATTGTGTAACCCCTGACGTGACAGGCACCCCGGTTTGAGGTGGCATAGTTAAGCCCGATGCCCTTCATTGCCCTCGGGTCATATGCTGGCATTTCCAGCCTCTTGGAACTCATTGATAGCTCAGGATGACCATAATGCTCAGCCAGCCGATATGAGCCTTCAGCCAGCAAATTGCCGACGATACCCTTTCTTTCGCCCATTATTTGCACCATTTTAACTAAAGTATCACCACCACCAAAATTCATCGGGAATGGTGCTTCCTTCTTTGGTATAAATCCCTTCTCATAGAGCTCCATGGCGCAGGCAATGGTAACACCTGCCGAAATCCCATCAAGCCCATATTCATCACACAGATAGTGGGCATAGGTAATGGCATTCAGGTCATGGACGCCACACATTAAGCCCAGCGCCCAGGTGGTCTCATATTCCGGACCCTGCCCGTATTGCCCCTTGTATTTTCCCTCCCGTATCTCAGTGACTCTGCCACAGGCAATAGGACAGGCAGCGCAAGGCCACTTCTTTATCAGAATCTTGTCAGCTATTTCCTCTCCGCCGGTAACACCAGCATCGGCATCATAGGCATCCTGGGCATTCCTGACCGGATAACCACCACGCTCATTTATAATGTTAACCATGATTGCCGTGCCATATTTCGGCAGATTTTTACGGGTTATCTTACTCTTTCTTAGTAGCTCACGCGCTTGAGCCACCGCCTCCTTGGTTTCTACCGGGTCAAAAGCCTCAACCTTTTTGGTCCCCTTTACCGCTATCCCGAGGAAGTTCTTGCTACCCAGAACCGTCCCCACCCCACTCCTCCCCGCTGCCCGATAGGCGTCAAACATAACGCAAGCAATTCGGGACAGCTTGACTCCCGCCAGACCAATATTCATGACCTCGGCTTTCGGGTCCGTCTCCTGCCTCATTCCCTGTTCAACATCGATCGTCTTTTTCCCCCACAGTTTCCGAGCATCTCTGACTTCAATATTGCCGTCTTTAATCCAGAGGTATACCGGCTTCTCCGCCTTGCCCTCGATAATAACCATATCATAACCTGCCCGCTTAAGTTCTGGACCAAGGAAGCCACCGACATTGGAGCAGGCAATAGCACCAGTCTCAGCGCCTTTGGTTATTACCATGGTTCTTCCTGATGCCGGAGCATTAGAGCCACCGGTCGGTCCAGTGGCAATAATTACCTTGTTCCCCGGAGCAAGGGAATCAATTGTGGGGTCTACCTCATCGCAGATCATTTTGCTACCGTAGCCCCTGCCACCAATGAAGAGCCTTGCCCACTTCTCATTAATCTTCTCTTTCTTAATCTCCCCGGTTGATAGATTTACTCTTAGGTTTTCACCGGCAAACCCTCTGACCATTAGGGCACCTCCTTTAAACTATAATAGACTTAAGCCTGGATGAATCCCAGGTTGTTGAGTGCATCTCTAGCTTATATATTGGGCTGAAGTTTCAGTCACTAACCCCCACCCACAGGGGGAAATATTGCCACCACATCCCCATCCTCGAGTTCAGTATGAATCCCGCCCGAAAACTGAATATGCCTCCCCTCAAGTTCAATACGAGTCTCTTCTAAAGACTGGATACTCCGCCCATTCTTTAATATCTTGACATAGGGTTGGAGCCTACCAGAACGGTCAAATATCTCCCGACGACGGCGGCGTGAATCGCACAAAAGATTTAACAGGTCTCGGATAGTAGACCCGCTCTTCAGCTCAACTTCTTTCTCGGCACCAAATAACTCTCTAAAGGTAGCAAAGAACCTCACTTTTACCTTCATAATCTAGCCAACCCCTTGACCACAATCTTCACACCTTGGATTTCTTTCCAATGGAAGCTCATCTATCTTACCATTCAACCCGTCCCACATCAAGAGCCTGTTCTCCAAGAGGCTTCCAATGCCAAGGGTATATTTTATAATCTCAGTGGCTTGAATACAACCTATGAGCCCGGGGGTCACCCCGACCACGGGGGGGACTGTTATTGGTGGGGGCTCAGGAAATATACACCTTAAGCAAGCCGTCCTGCCGGGGATAATCGTGGTCACTTGCCCATAAAACCCATCAACGGCACCGTGAAAGAACGGGATTTTCTTTCTTAATGCGGCTTTGTTTAGCACATACCTGGCAGCAAAGTTATCCATGGCATCTACAACCATATCAAAATCACCAACTAGGCCATCAATATTACCCTTATTTATCGTTTCTGATATAACCTCCACGTCAACATCGGGATTCATCCTTTTGAGCTTTCCTTTGGCTGATTCTGACTTTTTCTTGCCGATATCACTGTCCCAGTGTAGTATCTGCCGGTTCAGATTCTCCAGAGCGACAATATCATTATCAACTATCCTCAGCTTTCCAATCCCGGCAACTGTAAGATACATGGCTATAGAACAACCGAGACCTCCAGCACCGGCGATAAACACCTTCGCCTTTTTGAGCTTCCCCTGCCCTTCTTCACCGAATATAGTTATCTGCCTCTGGTATCTTTTCAGCTCATCCTTGGTCAATATACCAGATACCCGCCGAGTCATCCTTAAAGACCTCCCTGCAGCCGCTTTTCCACTGCCCGGGCATGAGCCTCGAACCCCTCAGCCCGGGCAATTATTGATGCTACCGGAGCTAGTTGTCTTAAACTAACCTCATCCAAGTTAACCAGATTGGTAAACTTAATAAAATCGGTTATATTAAGCGGTGAGCTATATCGGGCAGTCCCTCCCGTAGGCAAAACATGGCTCGGTCCAGCCACATAATCACCCAGAACCACGGTTGATTTCTCACCAACAAAGATGCACCCGGCATTAGCAATCCTGTCAATATAACTAGTGGCTTTGTCTACCATCAGGCAAAGGTGTTCCGGGGCATAGAGATTGGCTAATTCTATAGCCTCGTCTATACTGGCCACTATTACTATCTTACCTCTATTCTCTAAAGATTCGGCGGCAATATCTTTACGGAGCAAACCCTCAAGTTGTTGCTCGACCTCCCGGTTGACTTCATCAGCTAACCTCGGTGAGGTAGTTATCAAAATAGCCGAGGCTAAAGGGTCATGCTCAGCCTGGGCTAAAAGGTCGGCAGCACAGTATTCAGGGTTAGCTGTTTCGTCAGCGATAATTAACACCTCACTCGCTCCCTGAAGCCCATCAATATCAACTACCCCGTAAACTAATTTCTTAGCCAAAACGACGAAGATATTGCCCGGTCCACAAATTTTATCCACTTTAGGGACGGACTCGGTGCCAAAGGCTAAGGCAGCAATTGCCTGGGCACCGCCGACACCAAAAATGCGGTCAACCTCAGCAATATCAGCAGCTATTAACATAGACGGAACTACGCCGTTGGGGCGTGGTGGTGTGGCTAAAATAACCTCCTTAACCCCGGCGACTTTAGCCGGTATTGCCGTCATCAACACCGTGGAGGGGTAACTGGCAGTGCCACCCGGGGCATAAACTCCGACACGCTCCAGCGGTCGGATTAGCTGGCCTAGACCCAGCTCAGTAAACTGCCGACAAAGATTATCCTTCTGTATAGTGTGAAAGGAGCGGATTCGCTCGGCTGCCAGCTTAAGAGCTGATACAAGTCCCTCATCAACTCCCCGGTAAGCTTTAGTTATCTGCTCTCTACTTATCTCTAACAAGGTAAGCCTTACGCCATCAATGCTCAAAGTAAAATCAAGGAGGGCTTGATCCCCTCTATTACGCACCTGGTTAATAATTTGCCTAACCGCCGGCTCAGGGTCTTCAGTGCCAAACAGTTCAGTCAGCCTCTGCCTAAGAGCTGGTGAAACCGGATAAAGCTCAGCCGTAGCTTGACGTGATAATGCTGACTTCGCCAACTTAAGACCTTTGATAATCTTCAACTTAGACATCCTCCGCTGCCACTCGCAGGGTTTCGGTGAGGGACTTTATCCTTTCTCTCTGGCTAGAGCTGGATACCCTATTGGCATTGCCAATCAGACAAGCTGTAGACTCAAAAAGGGTATCAATAATCTTGAGGTTGTGCCTGGCCAGAGTTCGCCCCGTCTTCGTATTCTCAATTAATAAATCGGCGTCCTCAGGTAAAAACGCCTCGCTGGCTCCCCAAGTAGGAACTACCCGATACATCCCAAGGTGATTCTCTCTAGCATATTTATCAGCTATATTTACATACTCTGAAGCTACCCTGAGTGGCTGGTGTCGCTCAGCACCAAACTGCCTCAAACTATAGATATCGGACACAGACAAGTCCTGGCTTATTACCGCCACTATTTTCACCCTGCCAAACTTGAGGTCTAGAAGCTCTACTACCGGACTTGATGGAAACCGATAAAGATGGTCTAAAAGCCAATCTTTGCCGGTAATAGCCAAGTCGAAATTCCCGTTAGCTACCTGTAATGGCATATCCTGAGGCCTAATCACCTTAATCACCACGCCGTCCAAGTTAGAAGTTGGTCGGCGATTGCCTCTTGGTGATGGGTAATCGTCAATCTGAATACCGGCTTTATTCAGCAGACGAAGAGTAGGCAATTGTTGATGCCCATCAGGCAAAGCTAGTCCGACTAGATTTTCAGCCGCCTGTATAGACCGACCAGCTATTTGCGGCGCTCCAGACGCCTCGGCTAAAGAGGGCTTCTTACTAACAGGTAATTTGTCTTCGATGGAAGCCAGCACCTCGCTCATCTCTTTTGTTTCCCAGCTAGCCTTATTGGCTATAAGAAAGGCACTAAAACTAAGGACTTTGGTTATTGGCACGAGGTCATAATCAAAAGACTTCTCCCCCACCCTCCCCGGGATTAATGCCAGCTCAGTATTCTCCGGGGGGTAAACCTCAGCCCCTCCCCATAGGGGAAAGATACTAAACCGCCTCAGCCGAAGGTCTAGGGCAAAGGACTCAGCCACGTTAGGATACTCACTAGCAATCCGCACCATGCTCTCCCTGGCTCGCACTTCTTCCACCGTAGATACCCCCTCAGACCGGCTGACAACCATATATAAAGCACCCTCTCCGTAGCCTAGGTTTCTTACTTTAACCAGAGCACTGCTGGGGTATTTAACCAAAAGCTCTTCAATCCAATCCAGCCCACAGATGCCTAAATCGTAGTTCCCTATGGCTACCTGAATTGGAACGTCTTTCTCATGGAATACCTTGGCTAAGAGGTTAGGAAACCTTTTAGATTTAAGGCGATAAAAGCGAGCTTTTTCGTGGTATCCGCTTAGTCCCCAGCCTGCTTTTTGGAGCAAAGTGGCGGTTTCAGCTAAAAGGCGACCTTTAGGCAGAGCTATCTTTATCAGATTTTTTATCAACCCACCCCCTTTATCCCCCTCCCTTCATAAGGGAGGGGGAAGTGTAGGTTTTGGAGGGGCGGAGCCCCTCTAACTCCCCTTTTAGTATCCCTCTCCTCCAAAGAAGAGGGGGGACGTAATTATATAAGAGAGGCTTCGCCTCTCTTTGACTCTCCTTTTAGCATCTCCTTTTTGAGAGGGGCTTCGCCCCTTCAATCTACCTTAAAAATGTCACTATTTCTTCAGCGACTTAGTAATGCCAAAACCTCGTTAGCAGTTCTAAGCTCAAACCTTTTTGGGCTAACCTGGTCGGTTAAAATAAACGACGGGGCTTTACTCCGAACATCAAGTACCCACCTCAGACTAGCTGGCTCCTTAGCCTCCAGCTTAAATTCAGCTACATACCCAGCTTCACGGAGACGACTGGCTATATTGAAGCCCTGTCTTATCGCTTCTGGTCCAACCTTAATCAAGACTCTTTGAGCCAGGGATTTAGTCAAAGTCGTCGGCTTTACCAGGTTCATCAACGGGTCAAAGTAAAGGGCGAAACCTGAAGCCGGAACTTCTCTGCCACCCATCAATGGAATAAGAGCGTCATATCTACCCCCACCGCCTATCTTCTCCTTACCGATAAAGAGCTGAAAAATGACCCCAGTATAGTACTCAAAGCCCCTCCCTGAAGTTAGGTCAATCTGGTAGTTATAACCCAGAGCCTCAAGAATGTCCACAATAGTTATGAAATTGTCAAGGGGAGGCACAAGCTCAGGCAAATTCGGGGTAAATAGCACCTTAAAGCTTCTTAGAAACCCAGCCGATTTCCCCTTCAAGTCTAACAATAGGGACAAAGCCTCATCCAGCTCAGGTTTCTTCGGCTTTAGTCTAGCCAGCACCTTTACATCCCCGTCCAGAATTTGGTCACATATCTTGGCTTGTTCTTCAGGACTCAGCCCGGACTCAAGGAGTAAGCCCCGTATCAAGCCAACATGGGATAGCTTTAACTCTACGCCCTCAAGTCCGACCCTTTTCAAAACCTCTAACGCCAGAACTACTAATTCTATATCAGCTAGGGGAGAGCTCACCCCGATAAGCTCGGCTCCACCTTGCCATCTTTCCCTCGTCTCCTTCCCCGTCTGTTCAAATATAAAGATATTGGTTATGTAAAAGAGCTTAGCCAGTCCCTTGTCTTGCATACTATCAATATAAAGCCTAGCCACGGGAATAGTGCCATCAGGTCTCAACACCACCCTTTCCCCACTCCAGCCATCCCAGTCAAGGAAGGAATATACCCTACCCAGCATACTCGGTGTGAGTGTCCCGGTCGAGGTAAAAAGGTGAAGATACTCGAGGGTTGGGGTCTTGACCTCTTCATAACCCCATTTGAGACAGCAGTCCCGAAATGCTCCCTCAATAAAGCGAAACCTCTCCATTTCCTCAGGGGATAAATCTCGGGTCCCCTTGCATCTCCTAACCCTCATTGCCCTGCCCTTTCGTATAGTCTGTAAATTTTATACCAATTTGCCTAGCTATTCAACCATGAGGATTAAGGTGTTTATCAACCTCACCCCCTTAATCCCCCTCTCCTTCTTAAGGAGAGGGGGAATTAGTTATATAAGGGAGGCTTCGCCTCCCTTTGACTCTCCATAATATGGATATATATCCCTATCATAGAGGGAAGAGATTTTAGAGAGGGGCTTCGCCCCCTCTCTTACCAACACTCCCCCTTCCCTGAAAGAGGTAGATGAAGTCCTTGCATAAGGGGGTTAGGGGGATAGGTTGCTAAACAATCTCAAGTTTGACTCAATTTGTAATAAAACTACAAACACTTTATAATTTATTTACTACTGTGCCGGTAAAAGGTTGATTATGCCCAAAATCATCCGTATTTTATTATTACTTGGTCTATTAGTCGCTGCCTCTATTACAATAGACACTGAGATTCAAGCAGCTGGTTCCAGGATTGATATACTTTATGCCAGCGGAACTATTAACCCGGTTCTAGCTAATTATATTGAGCGTGGAATCAGCCAAGCTGAGGGAGAAAATGCCTTAGCTTGTGTTATCCAACTGGATACCCCCGGTGGTTTGGACACTGCCATGCGCGACATTGTTAAGGACATCATCAGCGCCGAAGTCCCGGTAGTGGTATATGTCTCTCCCGCTGGGGCACGGGCGGCTTCAGCCGGGGTATTTGTTACTATGGCTGCCCATGTTGCTGCCATGGCACCAATGACTAACATCGGTGCCGCTCATCCAGTAGCCATCGGTGCCGAGGGCGAAGCGCAAATGTCAGAAGAGATGGAGGAAAAGGTGGTCAATGATGCCGCCGCTTATATTAGAAGCATCGCTCAAGCCCACGGACGCAATATGGAATGGGCAGAAAAGGCAGTTAGAGGGAGCGTTTCCGCTACCGAGCAGGAGGCCCTGGAACTTAATGTCATTGACACGGTGGTTCCCGACCTTGGCAGTCTAATCGCTGAACTTGATGGCTGGGAAGTAACTATGCTCGATAGGAGCGTAGTTACCCTGCACACTCAAGGAGCCGAAGTTAACTATGTCAAGATGAGTGCCATAGAGAATCTCCTCTTTACCATCAGCGACCCAACTATTGCCGTTATTCTGCTAAGTCTGGCTATGCTCGGTATAACCGTGGAAATATTCAACCCCGGGCTTATTTTCCCCGGGGTATTCGGCGGCATCTGCGCCTTTTTAGCCGCCTACTCATTAGGCTTTCTACCCATAAACTATGCCGGTATCGCCCTTATCGCTCTGGCTGGCGGCCTGTTTATCGCCGAGGTGTTTACCGCCGGTTTTGGTTTATTCACTGCTGGAGGTATAATCTCGTTAGTTTTTGGTTTTCTAATTCTATTTAGCGGGAGGCCAACATTGTTTCAACCAGCACCATGGGTGATTCCCACAATAGCAGGTAGCATTGGTACCATCCTTGCCGTTGTCATTTATCACGTAGTCCGAGCCCACCAACGTCAGGCAACGACAGGCAGGGAAGAGCTGCCAGGGAAAACAGCTGTAGTCAAGGTAGCCCTTGAACCCGAAGGCACAGTCCTCCATGAAGGTGAACTCTGGACAGCGATATTAGACGAGGGCAAGGCAAAGCCCGGGGAGGAGGTGATTATCACTAGGTTTGATGGCTTAAAACTGTATGTAACTAAGAAGAAACCAGACGTAAAACAAAAACAAAGGAGGTAAAAAATGCCAATATGGGCTATCATTGTCATTGTTATACTTTGCGCCATATTCATTCCGGCGGCGGTTAAAATTGTCAGGGAATATGAACGGGGGGTTATTTTCCGCCTGGGACGGCTAGTTGGCGCTAAGGGACCTGGTTTATTTCTCATCATCCCCTTTGTTGACCGGATGGTGAAGATAGACCTCCGGGTAGTAACTATGGATGTCCCACAGCAGGAGGTAATTACCAAGGACAACGTCACCGTTAAGGTAGATGCAGTGATATATTTCAGGGTAATTGACCCTGAGAGTGCGGTAGTTAAGGTCTTAGACCACATCAGAGCCACCTCCCTGATATCACAGACAACGCTACGAAACGTTTTGGGACAATCTGAACTGGATGAGCTGCTGACGCAAAGGGAGAAGCTTAATCAAATGCTGCAGAAGATAATTGATGAACACACTGACCCGTGGGGGGTGAAGGTCACTTCAGTAGAGATTAAGCAGGTCGAACTTCCGGAAACACTAAGGCGTATGATGGCAGCTCAGGCTGAGGCAGAAAGAGAGAGGCGAGCTAAAATCATCCACGCTGAGGGTGAACTCCAAGCTTCAGAGAAGCTGGCTCAAGCAGCGTCTATTATCGCTAGAGAGCCAACCGCCCTGCAACTCCGTTACCTAAAAACACTCACTGAAATAGCTTCCGAGAAAAATAGCACTATCATCTTTCCGTTGCCCATAGACCTTCTCACTGCCTTTACCCGCATTGGTAATAGATTCCTAGAAGAAGAAACAACCAAATCGCCAAGAAGAAAGAGCTAGTCGGCAACTTCCAGCATTGACCCAAGGGGGTAAACCAGAGCCTGCACCAGGTGCAGGCTCTGGGAAATTCTTGTTTAGTCACGCAGGGTAACATCACCGGCTACAATCTTGGTCAGGCTGCCATTTGCCCGACGCAATAGTAGGCTGCCATCTGCAGCTACTGATTCAGCTATGCCCGCATATTTATTTTTACCCGACTCTATCTTGACTTTCTTGCCCAGGGTCACCAAGTTATCCCGCCACTCTTCGCAAATAGACCCCCCAGCCACCAAAGTTAGGTATAACCCCTCTACTTCGACTAGCAACCGCCGTATCAGGCTTAACAGCGATATATCTCTTCCCAGCTCGTCAGAGAGACTGGTAGCAAGTGGTGAGATTTCAGAAAAATCAGAAACCCTAAGGTTAACATTTACCCCGATACCGATAATAGCGTAGGTCACAGTATCTCTCTGCACGCCGCTTTCAATTAAAATCCCACACACCTTTCTTCCATTAACCAAAACATCGTTCGGCCATTTAACCTGTGCCTTCAGTCCGGTAACTGCCTCAATACTACGAACCACAGCCAGAGAAGCCAGCATCATAAGGGAAGGTAAATAGACCAGGCTAGGGTAGAGAATGATAGACAAGGCAAGGCTGCCCTTGGGTGATAGCCAAATACGCCCTATTCGCCCCTTCCCGGCAGTTTGCTCACCGGCAATGACAACCGTTCCTTCTACCGTTCCCAGCCGAGCCTCCCTCTTTGCCACCTCCATTGTTGAAGTCAGCCTGGGATAGTAAATAACCCTCTGCCCAACAAATTGAGTCTCTAAACCATTAGTGATAGAAGATGGAGATAAACCTTTTCCTCCCATGCCTACACCATCCTACCTAAATTAGGCTAGACTATCAATTTGATTCCGGATACCAGAAACCAACCCCCAAATCCGATAAGTAGCCAACTGCAGGCAATAAACAACCCCTCTTGAGATTTCCCTTTCCAGAATGATTTGGTCCGATAGACGAGATTGGAAATAAAAGCTAGCCAGCCAAAATCACATAGCAGATGGACAGTAATAAGCAACGCAAACCCGATTAAGCCAAAAGCTAAGGATTTCATGATAAGCATACTACCTATGACTAGCCACCATAGGATAAAAAACGGATTGACGGCACTGGTAACTACCCCGGCAATAACCGCGTTATAAGGTAAGTCTCCGCCTCTACTGGTAATGCTGCCCCTGGCTCGGAACATACCTATGCCCATCCAGACCAGGACACCCCCGCCTACTAAATACAAAGCAATTTGAACCGGCTCTCGGTCAAAGAACCGAGCAAAGCCAAAGTATATTATCAGCATCAGGGGAATCTCCACTAGAGCATGCCCCAGGGCTACCTTTATACCAGCAAACCGGGATTTATAACTCTTGGCTACGGTAACAGCAAACGCTGGCCCAGGCATCATTACCCCGGATAATGAAATTACGGCTACACTGGCTAAAAATGGAACCATAAACGTACCCTGCCCATTGTATCATATATTTCCGTACTCCTAGATTGACATGGAAAATCTGCTCAAGCCTTATTGTTTGGCGTCACCAACCCGATGAAGTATACTTAATGGCGTCCACTGGTCAGAAGTGGAAAATCACCGGAACAAGGGGGCAAAGGTGCAGTTAGAAGATATCAAAAACGTAAGTGTTATTGGCGCTGGTATTATGGGACACGGAATTGGTCTCACTTACGCCTTGGGTGGTTACAAGGTTGTCTTGAGCGCTAGGCGAGAAACGACTCTCAGTAATGCCATGAGGCATATAAGGAATGACCTTAAGACCTTTGCCGAGAGTGGTTTAATTTCTCAAGATATGATTGAAGAAACGCTATCTCGCCTAACCACTACCACTGACCTCAAAACGGCGGTGAAGGATGCCGATTTTGTTACCGAAACCATTGCCGAAGATGTGGAGGCAAAGAGGCAGATTTTTACTAACCTTGATGTCTTTTGCCCTAGGCATACTATCTTCACCAGTAACACCTCTTCGCTGGTTCTGCAAGATTTTACTTCTCAATGCAAAAGGAGGGATAAGATACTCATTACCCATTGGTTTAATCCTCCCCACATCGTGCCGGTAGTCGAGGTGGTACGGAGTGAGGAGACCTCTGATGAGACGATGGAGCTGGTTTATGCCCTGCTCAAGAAGGTCAACAAGGTGCCGGTCAAAATATTTAAGGAAATCCCCGGTTTCGTGGTCAATCGCATACAGATGGGGATGATTCGCGAAGTGTGGTCACTTTGGCAACAAGGCATTGCCAGCCCCGAAGACATTGACCTGGCGGTGAAAGGAAGTTTTGGGTTGCGCCTGGCAGCTATTGGACCGCTAGAAACCTGCGATTTGGCTGGCCTCGATTTGTGGTACGGCATTGCCGACCGATTATTTAAGGTGATTAACGATGCCCATGAACCACCCGAAGCACTCAAAATAATGGTAGAGTCTGGTGAGCTAGGTCTAAAAACTGGCAAAGGATTTTTTGATTACAAGATTGATTATTTTGCCAAAGGCGAAGATGAAAGGGTTAAGACCAGGGACAAGAAGTTTATCCAACTCCTCAAACTGCTATATTCCCAGTAAAAGATGGTGGCTCACACCTGGGTAGTGAAGAATACTAATAAGTTCCAGGCTACGATTCCTGAGTATAAGCCGACAAAGCACCGACTACTTATTACCGCCAGTTTAGGCCAGTGCTTATAAATATCCCACAAGATAAACGCTGCTAACAGCACGCCTACCACTTTTACGACCAGGAAATTTCCCTCGCCAGCCAATGCCCTCAGGAATGGGTTCGCCTCCCGGGCTACCCCGCGGCTAACAAGCAAGTGGGTTATCACACCATCTAAAATGACAAGGGCAATTAGCGCCACTAGAAGACGCCTTATTCGGTGAATTCCAGTAAAATAGCCCTTAATAGCCTGTAACTGAGCCCCCATAATTACCCGCTAACTATACACCAAAAAACAGTGTTTGCCAAGCCTTCCTGACTACAAAAAGCGCTCCTCATCCAGATAACCTTGCAGAATAATGGCTGCGGCTGCAGCATCATCCCGCGCTTTCTTTCCCGGTTTCTTGGCATAAGCTGCCTGCATCAAGCGCTTGGCTGATACCGTTGATAACCGCTCGTCCCTAAACTCTACCGGGACTTTGGTCTGGCCACACAATTTCTGAACAAAAGCCTCTACCTTTTCCGCTTGCTTACTTAGACTACCGTCCATGGAGCGGGGCAAACCAACTACCACCCGCTCGACTTGATGCTGGCTAATAATGTTAATAATCGCCTCAATATCAGCGGTCTCATTTTGGCGAGTGATAATAGTCAATGGACTGGCTAGTACACCCTGGGGGTCGCTGAGGGCTACGCCAATCCTTTTGTCTCCGATATCAAGTCCTAGGCTACGCGTTGCATACCTCCAAACGGTTTGAGATTCTTTATTTGGTAACCCTATCCCCTTTATCCCCTTCCCCGTGATAAGGGGAAGGGGAAAATAATTTCTTTAGAGGGGCAAAGCCCCTCTAAAACCCCCCATAAATTTTATATCAAGCTTTTCACCAACCGCAGGGCTTCATCTAACTTGCCTTTATACTTGCCACCGCCTTGGGCTAATGTTGCTTTACCACCACCACTACCACCAGTAACCTTAGCCACCTGCTTAATTATTTCTCCAGCATTGTAGCCCTTGGCAACCAAATCCGGGGTTACCGCAGCTAAGAAAAGAGGCTTATCATCATAAATTGTGCCCAGAACTATGACCCCGCTTTTTAGCCGTTCCCTGAGTAGGTCACTCATTTCTCGCAGCGCCTCCAGCCGTGAGGGTGGCACCTTAGCCGACAACACGGTTACCCCTTTAACCACCTCTGTCTGACTTAACAGGGATAAAGCTATTTCCCTAGCCAGTCCCCTCTCCAGAGCCAGAGCCCGCTTGCGCTCCCTACCCAGTTCGGCGACCAGATTGGACACCTTGTCCTGAACTTCGTCCGGTGAAGCGCCTATCAATTGAGCCATCTTATCTAAACTGGAAAACTGCCGGTTAATAAATTCCTCAGCCCCCCTGCCGGTGACGGCTTCGATGCGGCGCAGCCCGGCACCAATGCTAGTCTCACTAATGATGTGAAAGAAGCCTATCTCACCAGTTGAAGCAACATGGGTGCCGCCACATAGCTCAGCACTGATAAAAGGTTCACCTATTTTCACTGCTCGAACTATGTCGCCATACTTTTCATCGAACAAGGCTATAGCCCCTTCCTCTATCGCCTGTTTATATGGAATCTCCTCGTCATAAACCTTTAAATTTTGGCGAATTTTATCATTAACAATATGCTCAACTTCCTCTATTTCCTCTGGCATCAGTGCCACTAAGTGAGAGAAGTCAAACCTGAGCCGCTCTGAGGCTACCAGTGAACCCCGCTGCTCAACATGCTCACCCAATACCTGCCGCAGTGCCAACTGAAGCAAATGGGTGGCAGTGTGATTGCGGGCAATATCAAGCCGCCGTTCTCTATCCACCACCGCCTCTACCTCACCCCCGACAGCTAGACTGCCTTCGGTAACATACCCTTGGTGGACGATAATATCAGGTGGAACCCGGGTAGCATTGGTAACCGAGAATTTGCCTGAAGGACTGATTATCTCCCCGGTATCCCCCACCTGCCCCCCCATCTCGCCGTAGAAGGGGGTGGCACCCAAAATCAGACCCGCTTCTTGCCCTTCGTGTAAGGTCGGTTTCGTCTTCTCATCTGTAGGCTCATAACCAGAGAAACCAACTATCGCAGTCTTATAAACAAGGTTATTATAGCCCACGAACTTAGGCTTGCGGGCAGTAAGCTTCAATGACCGTGGTTTAGCCGTAAGCTTTACCACTCGGGCTGCCCGTGCCTTCTCCTTCTGTTTCTCCATTTCCTGCTCAAAGCCTTCTAAATCGACCGAAAAACCCCGCTCGGCGGCAATCTCCCTGGTCAACTCTACAGGGAAGCCATAGGTATCGTAGAGCTTAAAAGCCCTGTCGCCAGGGATTTTGTTTTCTCCCTTCCTGACTAGCTCCTCTATAGTGTCGTCCAGCAATTCCAGCCCGGTGCTAAGCGTTTCGTTGAACTTGGCTTCCTCAGCTTCAATGACCTTAATAATGAAGTCCCGTTTTTGGACTATTTCAGGGTAAATATGCCCCATCTGCCCAATAGTAGTTTTAGCTGCTTCAACTATGAATGGCTTATCTACCCCCAACCTCCGGCTAAACAGTGCCGCCCGGCGCAGTAGTCGGCGCAATACATAGCCCCGCCCCTCGTTACTGGGGACTATGCCATCACCAATGAGAAAGGCAATTCCCCGGCTATGCTCAGCAATAACCCGCATAGTATTATCTAGAGCATCAGAGCCGAATTTCTTCCCTGCCAGCTCAGATATACATTCCAGTAACGGAACAAAGAAGTCGGTTTCATAGACTGAGGTTTTACCCTGCACCACAGCGGTAGTCCTCTCCAATCCCATGCCGGTATCAATATTAGGTTTTGGCAGTGGGGTGCGGTGCCCTTCCTTGTCCTGGTTATACTGGGTAAATACCAGATTCCAAATCTCGGAAAAACGACCACAATCACAGCCGGGAGCACAGGAAGGCTTCCTGCAGCCAACCTCCTCCCCAAAGTCATAGACAATCTCACTGCAAGGTCCACACGGTCCGGAATCACCGGCTGGTCCCCAGAAGTTGTCCTCCTCGCCGAACCTCAGTATCCTATGCTCAGGCACTCCTATTTCCTGCCAGTAGCCGAAAGCCTCCTCGTCATCAAGGAAAATAGTTATCCAAAGCCGCTGCGGTGGGAGGCTTAAGTGCTGGGTTACGAACTCCCATGCCCAGTTAATGGCTTCCGGCTTAAAGTAGTCACCAACGCTGAAATTACCCAGCATTTCAAAAAAGGTAAGGTGGGTAGGGTCACCAACTGATTCAATATCAGTAGTCCGAAAGCACTTTTGGCATGAGGCTAAACGAGGACTAGACGGCATCCTCTCGCCTAAAAAGTAGGGT
>Ga0315309_1000855_pt1 | contig 18561 bp, 15 predicted proteins | sample TDP4_MG_FD_203080 | JGI IMG/M metagenome (GOLD analysis project Ga0315309, IMG submission 203080) | Freshwater sediment microbial communities from Lake Towuti, South Sulawesi, Indonesia - TDP4 | ecosystem: Environmental > Aquatic > Freshwater > Lake > Sediment | place: Indonesia: South Sulawesi... | reverse complement strand
GCATAGGGACTACATATACAGGAGGATATATGAAACGCAGTTCCTTGAGAAGGCCCCTCATGAGATTCTAGAGGATGATGCTGAGTAATGTCGAGTCCCTTCGGAGTCTTTTCGAGCTATGAGGAGTCTAGGAAAAGAACAGTTCCCGATAGGGTTCTGCTACGTAGGATCTATGGGTACGCCAAGCCCTATAGGAGGAATCTCGTAGTAGGTGTGACCGCTATTCTCTTAAGCGCGCTAACGGGATTGCTTTCACCCTACCTCCACAAGGTTGCAATAGATCAGATAATTCAGCCTAGAAACCTTTCAGGGTTCATCTGGTGGATTCCACTTTTCATATTCGTGACTCTAGGCAACTACTTGCTTCAGTATGTTCAGGTTTTTCAGATGCGCATCATCGGTGAAAACGTTGTTGCGTATATGAGGGATGAAATGATATCTAGACTGCACGTTATCTCCCTCAGATACTTCTCTGAGGGCGAAATTGGGAGAATAATGTCAAGACCAATAAATGACGCGAACAACGTCAGGATATTCCTAAGGATGGGGCTAACGAGCATCATAATCGATACAGCTTCAATTCTAGGTTCCTTCGTAATGATATTCGCTCTAAACGTGAAGCTTGCTCTCATAGGTGTTGCGGTTCTCCCCCTCGCTGTGGGGTTGGCATGGTTTCTTGGAAGATTCTCAAGGACAGCGTACAGAAGAACCCTCTCAAGCCTATCGGGATTGACTGCTAGGCTGCAGGAGAATCTTTCAGGGATGAGAGTGATAAAATCATTCGTTAAGCAGGAAAGAACTACCAAAGAGTTTGAGGAGGTTCAAGATGTAAATGTCAAAGCAAACCAGAGCGCCATCGGGATTTCAGCAGCATATCAGCCCATTGTCTTCTACATGAGGATAATTGGGACAGCCCTGATACTTTGGTTCGGCTCATTGATGATCATAAACGGAGAAATCACCATAGGGACGCTCGTGGCATTCATAGAGTATCAGTTCCTATACTTCATGCCGCTCATGGATCTGGTAACCGTTTACGACCAGTATCAGTCAGCTATGGCTGCTATTGAAAGGATGTTCGACCTAATCGACACAAATGTAGAGGTAAAGGATCCATCACCCGATAACGCTGTGAGTATAGAAACAATAGAGGATATAAGATTCGGGGATGTCACTTTTGGGTACGATCCCAAGATTCCCGTTGTCAAAAATGTAAGCTTCGCCCTCGAGGCATCCAAGAAACTAGCCATAGTTGGACCCACGGGTGCCGGCAAGAGCACAATAATAAACCTCCTGGCAAGGTTCTATGATCCCCTTCATGGAAGAATTGTCATCAACGGTTACGACATCAGAGATATTAGGATCGCATCTCTTCGCAAGCATATGGGTATAGTCCTTCAGGACTCTTTCCTTTTCCCCACGAGTGTGAAAGATAACATAAAGTTTGGGATTCCAGAAGCATCTGATGAGCAGGTTGTAGAGGCAGCTAAGATCGTTGGTGCACACGAATTTATAATGAAACTTCCAGGAGGATACGATTATGTCATACATGAGGGTTCATCAAACATTTCGATAGGACAAAGACAGCTCATAAGCTTTGCGAGAACTCTCCTAATAAATCCCAAACTTCTAGTATTAGACGAGGCCACTTCAAGCATTGATCCATATACCGAACTAGTTGTGCAGAATGCGCTAGGAAAGCTCCTTGAAAACAGGCTGGCCATAATAATAGCTCACAGGCTTTCGACCATAAGGCTTTGCGATGAGATCATAGTTTTGGATCAAGGAAGAATAGTGGAAAAGGGAACACACTTCGACCTCATGAGAAAGGGCGGAACTTACAGCTCATTCTACAGGATGCAGTTTAGAGAGAAGGAAGGGTTCTAGAAGCCGATCGATCGATGTGCTGGTGCACTGGAGAGCTTACGATAAGCTGGGATCGATCGATCATGCGACGGTGCAATCTGAGGGCCTATGATGGGGAAGCTGCATTTCTGTCGAGGCAGAAATCGCCATGCTACATGATCAATAGATCAGGTCGAGGTCGAGTCTGTGGTTACGTCATCGCCGAAAACGGCGATCGCATCCACCACCCACCGGCTCTGAACCCCCACACCACCCACACCAGTCCGAGGAAACCTCCCACGATGGGGAGGGAGATCAGGCCTACGACGATGTTCTGGAAGAGGCTGAAGTTGCTTGACCAGAAGAATGTGTACCATAGGATGAAGATGCACCATCCGATTCCTGCGAGGATGGATGTCACTATCGGGATGAGTGGGCTCGGGTGTTTCTCGCTCATGCAAATCGATTCGCTCGCCCAGTGATCCGACATACAAGGATACCCCAGGTTCGTTCGATCGCGTGGTTCATTTCTTGAAATATTCTCCTAGAGGTCGCCAGTAGAAGTCGGCCCATCCCCGTTTGATGTCGGCAGCCTGTTCTGCAGGGACTCCTGAATGGATCATCGAGATCTCCGTGCCCCCTTTTGCTTTCTTGAAAGTCAGCGTCAATTTCGAAGGAGGATACCCTTCGGGCCATTGCGTTGTGGTCCACTCCTGAACTATTTTCTTTCCCGCCCCTAGTTCCAAGTTCTTTCCGGAAATGTACCCGTCCCATGCGGTAAACTTCCCGCCAACCCTTGCATCACATGTTGCTTTGGCGCCAGTAAACTCCGAATGCTTTCTTGCATCCATATGGGCTTCATAAAACTCACTTGGTGTCGCCCGAACCAATGCCTTCTGCCGTATTGTCGAAACTTTCATTCTCATGGACACCATCGCATCAAAGGATGAACGCTTTGCGGTTACGCCATAATTTATAAACCTTGGCGCGCGCGGGCCGAGTCTATTCGCTGTGTCATACCCGCATTTCGATCGATCGATTGACCGAATCTTGAAGTCTCCTGACTTGAACCAACCAAAGGGTATCGATTTGTTCTCCTTTAACAAGACATCTGGTGCGTTGGCAACCGTTGTTCCAATCGCAATGCTTCAATCATTTTGAAGAGCTCTTATTCTACGGACGATTTCCTCGCGCCTAGTCGTGTTGGTTCCCCCCAGGATACAAAGGCTGGATGTTGACCAGGCTCCATCGATCGATTCGATCATCAATCGCCTGCGGAACCTCCACCAGATGACCTTAAATGGCGCCTGAGAAGGGCAAAGTCTAGGTTTGTGAAAAATGAGTCCAAGCGTCGAGGAAGCTCAGAGGGCTTTCGAGAAAAATGATCTCGAGGCGTCAAAAAGGGCCCATGCTCAAAAAGGGGACGAGGGGGAGGCTTTTCACCGGAGGACCGCTGGCAGGTACATTGGAGACTTTGTGTTTGGAGCGCTTGATGGGATCATAACGACCTTCGCAGTTGTAGCTGGGGTCGCGGGCGCTTCCCTGCATTCATCGGTCGTGTTGATCCTCGGGTTTGCGAACCTGCTCGGGGACGGTTGCTCAATGGCCTTAGGCAGCTATTTGAGCACCAAATCTGAACAGCAGTATGGTGAGCGCGAACGAAAACGTGAGGAATGGGAGATCGAACAGATTCCAGAGCTTGAGCGTGAGGAGGTCAAGCGGATCTATCACAACAAGGGGTTCCAAGGCAAGGACCTGGAGAGAGCTGTGGAGATCTTAACATCCAACAGGAAGACTTGGGTGGACACGATGATGCTCGAAGAGCTAGACATCGTGCTTGAGGAAAAGTCACCTCTCAGGAGTGGGCTGGCAACCTTTGCAGCATTTACCACCGTTGGCTTTGTGCCGCTCCTAGTGTACGTGGTGGAGCTACTTGCGCCCGGGCTTAAACCGGTAGCCTTTCCGATCGCCGTCGGCACGACGTTCATAACGATCTTCATCGCCGGCTCGGCGCGCTCGTACGTGACAGGAAAACGTTGGTGGAAGGCCGGGATCGAGATGACCCTAGTGGGCGGGTTGGCCGCACTAGCCGCTTATGCGGTTGGGTATCTGCTAGGCGGTTTGGCTAGATAGGAAGAAACACTTCCAGACATATCTGGTGGTTTCAACGCCTGCGATCTCTCAAGGCTTCGGCTTCTCTCTAGACGGTGTCCTCCTGATGGGACTATTCGAGTTTGAACCCTCATGTGGTTGACGGGGGTTGTCAAATGTGCTTTTTCAAGTGTTCCTCAAGAAGCTCGCGGTAGCTCTGACAAGGTTTGCCGCAGACCTGACATTTGAACGACTCGATGACGAACGTGTTCCCGTCTGGGTCAACGAAGGTAGCTGTTCGGCCGCCCCAAGGTTGATCTGTTGGATCGGTAACAAATTTCGCTCCCTTGTCTTTAAGGTTCTGATAGGCTCTGTCAACGTCGTCAACGAGCAGATAAATCTCTGTTTTTGCTTTCGGCTCCAGGCCAAGCTCTACCCCGGCGATGTCAAAAATTGCGTAGGTGGGCCACTCGGCTATTTTCTCAAGGCCAAGCACATCTTGATAGAAAGACACAGACTTTTTTGTATCCGATACGCCGACTGTGATATGAGGTATGCTCCTGATGTGGCTGCTTCCCTTCATGGCAATTCTCTCCTTGCTTTCACCCATGTTTATCAAAACGTTATAGATTTTTCCTAGATCTTCATAACAAGCGGTTTCGACCCACCGAGATGAACTGGAATGACCGTCTCAGGCCTCACCGAAAGCATCAGCTAGAACACGGCACTCACTAGTCGCTGTGCGAAGCCGCGCCGGATTGCAGAGTCAACCTCTACCGTCGCGGATCGAGCCTCCCGCAGTGACGCAACAGCCGCAAAGCAGTTATGGTTGTCTCCACCGTTGAATAATGTGGATCTGGCCAGGCACCGTCCTCCCTTTGCAGGGTAAGCAGGCGTGCAAGACCCTTCGTCACCAGCGGTTCTTCCGCCGAAAACCCTGCCCCCTGCAGAGCATCCAGCAGCCAAGTGAGCGGCTGAGCTCCAAGATGAGGAAGCCAGTCCAGCGCCTCTGCATAGCAGCGCTGATACTGTGAGGTGCTCAGCTCGATGGTCGCTGGAAGGAGGCACAGCAGTGCCCACAGATTGTACCAGGTGCCGGTGACAAGCTTCCAATCTGTCCAATGGAGCTTGAGCCACCTTAGCGCCGGCTTGATGATCGTGTGTTCGTTGTGGTCAAGGGAAAAGAGACGCATGGGGACGGCTGCCGTGAAATAGAAACGGTCTATGAACGCCTCTTCTTGGAGCCACTCCTGCGGCGAGTGGGCCAGCTTGGCATCGGTCTCGTAGAATGAGCCATCCGGAGCCTGGATGGAGGCCAGGAAGTCCAAAGTGCGAACCATCTGTGGATTGTCGCCTAACCCGAACTCGCGTAGCCAGCGAAGGCAGTGGATCGTTCCGCCCAGTGAGCCAATTCGCTCGGACTTCTCCTCTGGTGCGTTGTAGTCCCAGCTTCCATCCGGGAACTGGTAGGAGGCCAAAACGTCCTCCGCCTCGACCAGAGTGTAGGGCTCGGCCAGCGCGCGACGCAGCCGAAGCTGATCGAGCCGGTTACCTCTCCGCCGAACAAACACGATTGCTTTATCCCAACCCCCCATATCCCATCCCGTTATCGGAGAGCATGCAGCCTAGCCTAGTATATACGAAGCTCGCTTCAATCTTGAGGACATACGAGCTTGACATTATCCTCGTTCTCGCCGTACACACAAAAAAATCTTTATCCTCATCACCTCCCAACATCAAATCCGGTAGACTCCATTGGTCATTGCGACTGCTGTTTGAGCAATTGAGTGGTCTGAAATGAGACTTGTCACAGTCTTTCTTCGTCAGTACTTCAAGTATGGCAAGAGTCATCCGAAAGATAACTCTCAAGAACGCGGAGGCGAAAACAAAAGGGGTGAGCGAGTTTCTATGCCGAAACCTCGCTCTATTTCTCCCTCTTCGTTACCCGTCCAACTAGCAATCCTACGATCAGCGCGACTATTGCAGCCCCGGCTATGCTCACTGGATCCATTGTCGGTACTTCTTTCTGGATGGTTGTTTCGACCGTTTTCAGCGATGTTTTCTCGACCGTCGTCGCCACCGTCTTCTCCACAGTGGTTGCCACCGTTGTGACCGCTGTGACGGGGGGCTTGATTACGACCCCCAGGTCTCCAAATATCTTCGACGTCGGCACTTTCAATGCATCTATCCACGCGGGCTTTGTAGGTGTTTGACCCTTCTTGACTAGGTAGAACCATACGGGCATGTTCGATGGCCAGTTCCAGAAGTTGGAGAACCATGGGTCGAATTCCTCCTTGGGCCATCCGACCCAGTAATCATCTGAATACTCGTACCAGGTTGCACCGTAGAACAGCGGTATACAAGGCAGGTCCTTCAGCACCATCTCCTGTAGCGTGGTGTAGATGGTCTTCAGCTTCTCGGCGTCCGTCTCCTTCGGGATGGCGTCTATTAGAGGTACGCTGTCCGTGTTGGGGTAGTTCTCCCAGTTGCCGGCTGGATGCTTGAGCCTTGGATCCAAGACCACCCTGAAGACGTTCCACGGATGGTTGAAGCCTATGTCTGCGGTCCATCCGATGACTATGTCATAGTTGGCCTTGCCCAGACGGTCCCACCAAACGGAGAAGTCCGGGAACTCCGTTGCGCAGTCTATGCCTATGCTCCTGAGGTTAGCGGATATCATATCGCACATCATCATCCAGTCGCTCCAGCCGTAGGGCACCTGTATCGTGTAGGGGCCGAGCTCGGTTCCGTCAGGCATCTCTCTAACCCCATCTCCGTCCTTGTCCTTTATGCCAGCCGCGTCTAGGATGCGTTTGGCCTCGTTCAGGTCGAAACCATATCCGTATTTCTTCACCAGGCTCTGGTCTATCCACTTGCCGGCTGGGCCGAGATGGTGTATTAGGGAGGGTGAAGCTTGGACGCTGTAGTTGAAGTATGCCTTACTTATCATGTCCTGGTATGGTAGAGCGTATGCGATAGCCCTCCTGACATTGGGATCGTCCAGTGGTTTCTTCCAGTTTATGAATAGGACGACGATGTTGTGGTTGCGGTAGTAGGGCGCATCGCTGTAGTATGTCCTCCTAGCCAGCTTTTTGACCTCCCAGATCTCCCATATCTTCGGCGTGAAGTGGGTCATCATGTCCACATCGCCAGCCTCGTATGCTAGGGCGACAGCTACGTTATCCTTGTACATTCTGTGCGCTAGATACTTGGGGTTGGGTAGACCGAATATCTCCTTACCCCACCAGTCGTCAACTCTCTGATAGTAGTATGCCTCCTCGCTCCACCTAAGCAGCTTGTAGGGGCCTCCACCGACTATCTTCGCAGGGTCATCGTCTTTGAATTCCGTTGTGATCTTGGTTCCAAGCTCAGCCTCTAGAGCGCTCCATCTGTGCTCGGGGAGTACGAACAGGTTTTGTTGAAAGAGTATAGCGAGTATCTGGAAGTAGTTCAGCTTATCCTCGCTGGTGATGATCTGCACGGTTCTGTCGTCCACAGCCTTGACCTCCGTTATGTAGTCCCACATCGGCGTAGCCCAGGGTATAGTGTATTTCTTGCCGAGCTCTGCGCTGTACTTGACGTCCTTGGCAGTTATGGGCTTGCCATCCCACCATTTGGCCTGGCTCCTAATCTTGAGTTCCAAGGTGTACTTGTCTACCCATCGGTAGCTCTCGGCGAGATAGGGTATCCACTCATCTGTGAAAGCCGAGTACAGGTATAGGGTGGGGTACATTATGCCAACCATGTAGCTACAACTGTCAACGCCAAGCAGGATATTCCAGCCTGGTATCTGCCATGAGGAGGATGTGTACACAACGTCTTCTCTAGGTATCTCCTGAGCTGCACACGTGTTCAGTGGAAAGGCGACAGCGAACATAGAAGCCAGAAGAAGGAGTGATAGAATGACTTTTCCCTTCAAGATTTTCACTCCGGATCTGGGTTCCTTCCGGTGGATATAAAAGCTTTGTCATCTGGATTAGCCGCGAAGACTCAAGAAATTCTAGTGCCTGAAGACCTCAACCCACAGTAAGGTCTTGCTCTGAGCCATGAGAGACTTTGTTGGTTTATCGGCGTGTTTGTTGGGGCTAGAACCCATCCCATTTCTTGTACAGGAGGGGTACGTCTTCTCTAAGCTTCTTGGTGTAGGGGTCTTGCGGATGCTCCATTACCTCGTCGGGGGAACCCTGCTCTACGAGCGAGCCCTTGCACATTATCAAGATCCCATCGCTTACGTAGAAGGCTAAGCCCAGATCATGGGTTATGAACATGACTGAGGTTTTGTACTCTTCCCTAAGCTTGGAGAAAAGCTGTAGTATGCTTGCCCTGGTGGAGGCGTCTATCATTGAGATAGGCTCGTCGGCTAGTATGAGCTTGGGTCTAAGCAGGTAGCATCGAGCTACCATGATCCTCTGCCTCTGCCCGCCGCTAAGCTCGTGCGGATATCTGCCCAGCACATCCCCAGGTGGAAGCCCAACTTCTCTTAGAGCCTCCTTGATCATGCTCTCTCTGTCGACACCTGAATCCTCGATGAGCGTGAAGACTTGATTCAGCACTCTATCGATCTTGTGGAGGGGGTTGAACGATGCGTATGGATCCTGGAATATGCCGTGAACCTGCCTCCAATACCCTCTGAGCTCCTCAAGCCTTCTGAGCCCTAAGACATCTCTACCTTCAAACATGATCGAGCCCGAGGTGGGCTGCAGAAGTTTCAGCACCATCCTGGCCGTAGTTGTCTTTCCCGAACCACTCTCGCCTACTAGCGATAGGAACTCACCTGGCTTGACTTGAAAGGATACGTTATTTACAGCTACTATTTCCCTTCTCTTGATTAGCCCTACGGTGAAAACCTTTCTGAGGTTTTTAACTTGAAGAAGCATGGAATCTCCTCACAGGCGGTACTTCAAGCTGGTAGCGGGTTGTGGCACGCGAGGTGCCGGCTTCCCTCCCTCACCAAGGGTGGCTCCACGGATCTGCATGTTTCTATGGCTCTCGAGCATCTGGGGTGAAAGCGGCATCCCTTGGGCGGTTCCAAAAGGTCTGGAGGCTCACCGGGTATGGATATCAGCCCTCTCTTTCTAACTTCAGGTTCAGGGGTTACCACAGCGTTCATCAGGCCGCGGGTGTAGGGATGCCTGGGATCGTAAAGCAAGTCCGTAGCGGAGCCTGATTCCACCACTTTGCCGGCGTACATGATGGCTATCTGGTTGGCTATCTGCCTTAGGATGGCTATGTCGTGGGTCACGAACATCATACTCTTGATTATCTGAGCTTTCCTGAGATCAAGGAGCATTTTGAGAACCTGTTTCTGCGTAGATACGTCTAGGGCAGATGTCGGCTCGTCTACAATCAGAAGCCTGGGATTGAGAAGTGTGGATATGGCTATCACGGCCCTCTGCTTCATACCTCCGCTAAGTTCGTGGGGGTACAGGGTGAGAGTTTCTACCGGTAGGTTCAGCTCCTCAAACCTCCTCCTAGCCATGGATGCGACCTCGGAATTGGAGACCGCCATGTGATGGCTAATCGCATCATCTATGTACTCAATAATCCTCTTGGTAGGCATTAGCGCGTTGAGAGCGGATTGGGGGACAAGCGATACCAGTACGCCCCAAACCTTCTTCTTGAGAGTAGCTCTGTCCATCTTGGATATGGCGTTACCATCCAAGACTATGGTTCCTTCCATGAGGTGCAAGGGGGGCTTCACGTTCATCATCAAGGTGTTCACGAGGGTGGATTTTCCGCAGCCGGATTCGCCGGCTAGCCCTGTGATTACGTCTTTCTCCTGGACTAGGTCTACACCGTCTACAGCTTTAATGTAGCCTTTGCGGGTCGAGTAGTACGCTCTTACATGTTGAACTTCCAGCAGAGCCACTGCTTCTAGCCTCCCTTGAGCCTGGGGCTGAAGTACTCATCCAAAGCTGTAGATAGGAGGAGGAGTGAAGCGGCCAGCGCTACCAGGCATGCACCTGGTGGGATGAACCACCACCATAATCCTCTACGCACAGATTCGAGAAGCTGAGCCCAGTATAAGATCATGCCAAGCGAAGTGCCTCTGGTTACACCTAATCCGATCATGCTGAGGCCTGCTTCGGCTATCATGGCGCCGGACATGAGTAGGACGAAAGCCATGAAGGTGTAGGATGCCATGTTAGGTGCTAGGTCTAGGAATATGATCCTCATGTCACTTAGACCAGCCATCCTGGACATGTGCACGAACTCCCTGGTTCTCAAGCTTAGCATCTGTGACCTGACGGCTCTGGCAACCCAAGGCCAGGAGGTCACTCCAATCATAAGGGCGACCAAGAGCGGATTCCTCTCTTTGAGGTAGGCGGCTATGAGTATCATGAGGAGTATAGAGGGTAGCACCAAGACTATGTCGGTTGGCAGCATTAGGGAGCTGTCTGTGAGCCCACCCTTGAACCCTGAGACTACTCCTATGACTACACCTATGGCTACGGCTATCAGGGCAGCTGTAAGCCCTATGTAGAGGGAGCTCTTTATGGCGCTTAGAAGAAGGGCTAGCAGGTCCCTGCCCCAGCTATCTGTTCCTAGAGGGAAGAGGTTTGAGGGGGGTTGTTCGGGTGGGCCTACCATTGCCATAGGGTCTACCGGGTAAACTGTGGATCCAAACACGCCCGTCAGCATTATCCCGGAGAATATCACCACGCTCGCATCCAGCTTCTTTATCTTGAGTAGATCCTTGATTATCGGAGGTACCATAGCTATTCGCCCACATAGCTTGTCCTAATCCTCGGGTCTACGTATGCGTATACCAAGTCCACTATGAAGTTTGCAAGCAGTAGGGTTGAGACCAGTAGGATGAAGGCGCCTTGGATTAGAGGGTAGTCTAATGTGTAGAGAGCTCTGAATATGAGGTAGCCCGTCCCTGGATAGGAGAATACAAGCTCCGTTATGAGAGAGCCCCCTAGCATCGTGCCTAAATTTAAGGCCAAACCCGTTATCTGGGGTAGCATCGAATTCCTGAACACGTATCTCAGTATCTTGCTGTCCGGCAGGCCTAACGAGTCTGAGTAGGTTACGTAGTCTGCTCCCAACTCATATATCACCATGGCCCGCATGCCTATGGCCCAGTTTCCCATGGCGCCCAGGACTATCGAGAGGAAGGGTAGTATGTAGTGGTAGAGCACGTCTATAATGAAGTGCGTGGTCAACGCAGGCATGAGGGTGGGGCTGTATGCTCCGCTTATGGGGAATATTCTAAGGGTCACGGCGAAGAAGTATAGAAGGAGCATGGCAAGCCAGTAGTATGGTGTCTGGGATAGCGTTAGGAAAACCGGCAGAAGAACGTTGTCTGCAGCGGTCTTTCTCCTGTAGGCTGCTAGAGCCCCCAGGAGGTTCCCTACTACCCAAGATACTAGGGTAGCCGGTATCAAGAGGCCCAGAGACCACGGCAGGTAAACAAACACTACTTCCGCGACTTTGCGAGGATAGAAGGCAATGGACGTTCCGAGGTCCCCTACGGCGAGTCTGCTCACGAACTCCGAGAACTGGATGTGCGGGGGCTTACCCAAACCGAACTCCTCCATAAGCTTCTTTTCTGTAGCCTTTATGAGTTCAGGATTTGATTGGGATTGCTGAAATATTCTGGCCAGGATGGTTGCCAGAGGGTTGCCGGGTATGGCTCTGGGCAGGGCGAAGATTATGATTAGGAAGACGAGGAAGGTTATCGCAAGGAACCCTATACGTCTGGCAAGGAAGCGTGCAAGAGGGTTCAACTTTATGCCTCCAATCATCCAGGTATGATCCACAGCCTATATAAACCCTGCCAAGAATTATGAAAGCTACTGTGCACTTGAAGGGCAAGTGTGGATGGGTAGCGACCTAACGTGAGGGAGGTCCAGTACTATCGAATGCGTTTCCTGAAAAGTTTGGCTCCACGAACACCTCTGAACCGTCTGAGCAGGAAGAAAGCTGCGATCGCGAGTGTTATGGCGAATAGCAGTAGCGAATATTGGAATTCGAACTTCCACGTTTCACCCGATGTGAAGAAATATACTAGGGCGAGCGTTTCTAGGATTAGACCCCATACGAGCATTGTTAGAACAGCTCTTTCCATACCGTGGGCGCCACTCAAAGCCCCCTGGTCACCTCGCACGTAGAACATGAAAAGTCATGGCTGGGAATCTGGATCGATTGACCGGCGTCGTGCTGGACATATCTCTGCCACCGTTGTTCATGGTCTGTTTGACAACCCTCCTACTTGGTCCACTCAGCAAGGCCGCAATATTCTCTTAAATTTTCTGCCTTGACGACTCTTCGATCGAGCGCGAACAGGGTGTTCCGCGGGATGCGCAAACGTTAAAGGATGAAAGAGCTAATCGATTTGAGAATGGAGCGAATAGATGTGAGGCAATCGAGCGGCAAAAAGCCAATCTACATGGACCCTAACCAACCGATCAACAGGAGGGTCAAGGATCTGCTCGGGAGGATGACGCTTGACGAAAAAATCGGCCAAATGTGCCAGTATAGTGGATTTGAAGAGAAACATGAGGCACTAGTCAAGCAAGGCAAAGTGGGTTCACTTCTAAATGTCTTCGGTGCTGAGAATACAAACAAAGTTCAGAAAGGTGCGCTCAAGCATTCGCGTTTGAGCATCCCCTTAATCTTTGGTCTCGATGTGATACATGGATATTCAACAATCTTTCCTATTCCCCTGGCGCTGGCCAGCAGTTGGGACCCGGAGATCGTTGGGAAGACAGCCTCCATTGCCGCGGACGAAGCCGCGTCCGAGGGCATCCATTGGACCTTTTCCCCGATGGTCGATATCGCCAGGGATCCGAGATGGGGCAGAATTGCGGAAGGAGCTGGCGAAGACCCTCACTTAGGTTCAGCAATGGCGAGGGCCATGGTGGAAGGATATCAAGGAGACAATTTGGCCGATCCTGGCACCATTGTTGCCTGTCCCAAGCACTATGTCGCGTACGGTGGAGCCGAGGGCGGAAGAGACTACAACACGGTAGACATTTCTGAACGAGTTCTCAGGGAGACCTATCTGCCGCCCTTCAAGGCGGCCATCGTCGAAGCCGGCGCAGGAACAACTATGAGCGCCTTCAATGACCTGAACGGCGTCCCTGCCTCCGCCAATCGCTATACTCTAACGAGCATTCTTCGTGAAGAGTGGGGTTTTGATGGATTTGTTGTCAGCGACTGGAATTCTATTGGTGAACTTGTTAACCATGGTATTGCTGGGACCCCCGCGGAAGCAGGGAGGGAAGCGGTTAACGCGGGTGTTGACATGGACATGCAGGGCAATGTGTACCAGGAGAACTTGGCACAGTTAGTCAAAGAAGGGCATGTTTCCGAAAAGGCGGTAGACGAAGCCGTGAAGCGGATCCTTAGGATCAAGTTCCTGTTGGGCTTGTTTGAACGTCCCTACGTCGACCCTGAACGCGCCGCTAAAGTCATACGGAGCGAGGCAAACATAGAGGTGGCTCTTGAAGCAGCGCGAAGATCGATAGTGCTATTGAAGAACGAGGGAAACCTCCTGCCTATGAAGAAAGACATAGGGTCGGTAGCGGTCGTAGGTCCATTGGCCGACGATCGTTCTGCGCCACTCGGTTCGTGGTCATGCCAGGGGAATTCGAAAGATGTGGTCACTGTCCTTGATGGCATTAAGAGCAGATTCTCTCCAAAGACCAAGGTTCTCTATGCAAAGGGTTGCGAGGTTGAGGGAACTTCCACCCAAGGCATTGAAGACGCGGTAAGGATTGCCAAGGAATCCGACGTGGCCGTTGTTGTTGTGGGTGAAAGCGCCGAGATGAGTGGTGAGGCAGCCTGCCGAGCTTCCCTGGATTTGCCGGGAGTCCAAGAACAGCTGGTCAGGGCAATCCATGCAACAGGTGTGCCGGTAGTTGAGGTCTTGATGAATGGGAGGCCTCTGTCGATTTCTTGGTCAGCAGAACACGTACCAGCAATCTTGGAGGCGTGGTTTCTAGGAATTCAAGGAGGCAACGCTATTGCCGATGTAATTGTCGGAAATCATAACCCAGGTGGTAAGCTACCGGCCACATTTCCTCGCTCAGTGGGGCAGGTACCGATCCACTACAACCACAAGAACACAGGAAGACCGCCATCGCCCGACAAGTGGACTTCCAAGTATCTCGATGTACCTTCTACTCCTCTCTTCCCGTTTGGACATGGACTGAGCTACACAAGATTTGAATATGATAACCTGCAAATAAGTCCTAAAAGGATAGGACCCGAAGGGAAAGTCAAGATTAGCGCAGAGGTAAAGAATGTCGGTGATCGTAAAGGTGACGAGGTTGTACAGCTATATCTACGCGATGTTGTTGCCAGCGTGACCAGACCGGTCAAAGAACTCAAGGGATTCAAGAAGATAACACTTGAACGCGGTGAGAAGAATACAGTGAATTTCACGCTCAGTTCGGAGCAACTGTCATTCATCAACCGTAATCTGAAACGCGTTGTAGAACCGGGAATGTTTAAGGTCATGGTGGGCGGATCATCGGAAGACATACAGCTAACCGGCAGTTTTGAGGTAAAGGAACAGGCGAAAGTTCCTGGAAGGAAGCGATATAAGCCAAGAAAAAAGAGATAAGATCATGGAGTATTGAAGTCGACCGATCGACTGCAGAGGTTGCAGAACCGACATTGCTAGGGTTCCTTCGCGGATAAGACTTCTCAACACATATAAGAGAGATCGGTGCCTTTCATTTTGGGTAGATTAAATTGAGGAAAAGCATCAGTTTTCCCGACGGCTTTCTTTGGGGAACAGCCATGGCCGCCTTTCAAGTGGAGATGGGCAGGGGCGAAATTGATCCAAACTCCGATTGGTTCGCTTGGGTCCACGACAAGAAGAACATCAAGAATGGATTGGTGAGCGGAGACCTGCCTGAAGATGGCCCAGGGTTCTGGGAATTGTATGCGAGTGACTTGAAGCTGGCAAGGGAGGAGCTAGGCAGCAACGCCATCAGGCTTTCCATGGACTGGAGCAGGATCTTCCCCAGCTCAACAACAGACATACCAGCGAAAATCAGCCTTGACGGTCAGGGAAACTTGAGCGAAGTGAGCATTCGTGAGGACAGCATGCAGCTATTGATGGAAAGGGCTAACAAGAATTCGGTCAAGCGATACAGGGCAATCCTTGAAGAAGCTAGAAAGCTGGGCTTGACGGTCATGCTTACGCTCTATCATTGGCCTCTTCCCCTCTGGACACACGACCCCATTGCCTGCAGAGACGACGTTCTTCACTCCACCCGCCGCGGCTGGATCGACCAAACGACCATAATCGAGTTCGCCAAGTATGCTGCGTTTGTCGCCAACACCTTTGGAGATCTGGTGGACCTGTACGCGACTTTCAATGAGCCTAGGGTTGTGAGTGACCTAGGATATCTGACTCCTAGCGTCGGTTTTCCTCCAGGCATAGAGGACCTCGGCTTGTTTTTAAGGGCTACAAAGAACCTCGCCATAGCCCACGGAATTGCATATGAGCAGGTGAAAAAGTGGGACAATGTCTCCACGTCCAAGTTTGGGCCTGCTTTTGTGGGCGTCGTCTATGACCTCCAATATTTTGTGCCCAACGACGAGAAAAACCCAGACGATGTCAAGGTTGCCGAGTTTAAGGAGTATGTTTGGAATGAGTGGTATCCAAACGCCGTTTTCAAGGGCGACTATGACACTAACCTCGACGGAATAATTGAACCAAGTGAACATTTGCCTCACCTGGTGAAGGGATGTGACTACCTGGGCATCAACCACTATTCTAGGTCCAGAATAAGGTTCGTTGATAAGGGCGGAGACCCACGATTCAACTTTGAAGAGGTTCCATGCAAGGAGAACTGCACGGACATGGGGTGGGAAATCCACCCTCCAGGAATAAGATATGTGGTCGACTGGGCATACAAGAAATACAGGAGGCCGATTATGATAACGGAGAACGGTATGGCGGATGCCGAGGACACGCGAAGAAAAGGATACCTGCTTTCATACCTGCGGGAGTTGCACAAGGCGATAGACGAAGATGGAGTGCCGGTGAGAGGATACTTCCACTGGTCTCTGCTGGACAACTATGAATGGGCCAGAGGCTTCAAGATGAAATTCGGCTTATTCAAAGTAGACTACAAGACTAAGGAGAGGACTCCCACACAGGCGGTGCCCATCTACAAGGGAATAGCCACCACCAACGCCGTACCCGGCTAGACATCCACTCTTCACTAGATCGAGCGACATACTTGAGGGAGGCGTCTCCCGCGGCTGGGGCTTTTGGCTCAGGGACCATGAGAAATGGCTGGATGGTGTAGAGGACTGCTGCCAGGATGATGGCAAGGGCTTCCGCCCAATAGCAGCCTTTTCACTTTGGATCAACTGACTGACTTGGTTCTTGTGAAAGACCCCGCCGTGTTTTCACCCGGATTTCTCCTCGTAGTACATCTATGGGCCACCACTATCTAGTCACGGCTCATAATGCATATGAGTCACCGGTCGAGGCGCGTTTGTCATGGAAGCGATTGAGGCGCTGATAACGAGGAGGTCCGTGAGGGCTTTTACGTGGCAGCAGGTCACGGAGGAGCAGATCGATACCTTGCTGAAGGCTGCGGTCGCCGCTCCCAGTGCAGGCAACTGTCAGCCTTGGCGCATCGTTGTCGTACAGGGTTCCGAGGCTAGACTCGGTCTTGCCCGAGCTGCGCTAGACCAGATGTTTGTCGCCGAGGCGCCTGTTGTTTTTGTGGTCTGCGCCGTCCCTGAAGATTCAGCTTGGCGATACGGCCGTCGAGGCGAGTCTCTGTATTGTTTGCAGGACACGGGTGCGTTAACCGAGAATCTGTTGGTGGCTGCCCATGCCATCGGGCTGGGTGGGTGCTGGGTGGGTGCCTTCGACGAGGCTGCTGCTGCCCGTGTGTTGAACCTTCCTTCGGGTACTCGCCCGGTTGCGCTGGTGCCGATAGGGTATCCGAGAGACCGATCACCAAAGCCAAGTCGCAGACCTTTGAATGAGGTGGTACAGCGGATCCTCTGATAGGATCGATCGATTGATCGATGACCGCTCTTGCGTTTGTCTGGCTCTTCGTAGTTTTAGATTTGAGTCTTCTCGTTTAGCGGATGTGCTACCGAGCTTCCCTAGGTTTCTGTTGCAGTCGATTTCCAACGATGTCGCCAAGGCGATTATGGGGATAGGAATCATCGCTATCCCTGTTGTGACAGTCTACATTGCCGCGCTATACGTGTTTATTCAACGAGAACTCAGGCCCTAGAACCCCAGCATGTTGTTTCGGGCACCTGAGATGGATTGAAGTTTTCCTCACACCACGCAACGAATTCCCCGCGTTGAAAACCTTGAAATAGGTGGGTTTGGAGTTGGCTTTCTGAGTGAGCTTGTCGTCCAACTCTATAGTGGTGGAGGGGTTGACGAAGGTCTTCGGTGAGCTCGTGGCGGTCGACCACGTAGGCTTCTCGACTGGGGGAGGGGAGATCTTCGGCCTGCTGGGTCCCAACGGCGCTGGGAAGACCACCACGATACGGATGCTCTGCACCGTGCTCAACCCGACCGAGGGGACGGCAAGGGTAGCTGGATACGACATCCGCACTCAGCCGCAGAAGGTGAGGGAGAGGATAGGGGTCCTCCCGGAGGACACCGGGCTCTACGATAGGCTTACTCCACGCGATCATCTGGCGTATTATGGGAGGCTTCACGACATGCCGGAGGACATCATCGCCAGAAGGACAGACCTCCTCCTGGACAGGGTGGGGCTACGCGACAGGGAGAACGACAAGGTGGGCGGCTTCTCCAAGGGGATGAGGCAGAAGCTGGCTGTGATACGTGCTTTCATACACGATCCACCGGTGTTTCTGTTGGATGAGCCGACTTCCGGTCTGGATGTGATGAGTGCCAGGGAGATAAGGGAGTACATCTTGAGCCTTAAGGCAGAGGGGAAGTCCATCCTGCTCTCAACCCACAACATGACCGAGGCTGAGAAGCTCTGCGACCGCATCTCGATAATAGACCATGGAAGGATAGACGCCACGGGGACGTTGGAGGAGTTGAGGAAGCAGACGGAGAGGAAGACCCTCGAGGACATATTCGTCAGGCTCGTCACCGACTAGGGGGGACAGACGTGAATCTCAGACACGTGTCGGCGATCTTGAGGAAGGAGTTCATAGACGCAGTTCGCGACAGGCGAACGCTCATCTCGATGGTGATCTTCCCTGTGGTTGTCATGCCCATCCTCATGTTCCTTCCGATGTACATGGGCAGCCCTCAGGCGAACCCGGCTCAGGTCGCCGTTATTCAGATGGATCGGACCTCCGACGCCTTCGTCGAGATGCTGACCAACCGCTCGGAGCTGAGTGTGGCCTTTCTCAGCCCAACCCAGAACTTGACCAAGATGGTTGAGGACGGAGTCTACGAGCTGGGGTTGATCCTGCCCGAGGACTTCACCGGGAAGTTGGCGCCCACCAACGGCTCGCTGGCCCTGCCAGCGATATATGACCCGTCAAGCATCCGTTCGTCCCAAGCCTTCAGCCTAATCGCCGCTGTAAGCGCCGCCTACACAAGGTCCATCGTGGCGCATCGCCTCGAGGAGAAGGGTCTGAGTGAGGAGATGCTGAATCCCATAACGTTTGAGGAGATCTCGGTTGCCAGGATACCTG
>Ga0315309_1000851_pt1 | contig 18603 bp, 13 predicted proteins | sample TDP4_MG_FD_203080 | JGI IMG/M metagenome (GOLD analysis project Ga0315309, IMG submission 203080) | Freshwater sediment microbial communities from Lake Towuti, South Sulawesi, Indonesia - TDP4 | ecosystem: Environmental > Aquatic > Freshwater > Lake > Sediment | place: Indonesia: South Sulawesi... | reverse complement strand
TTCTTCTTTGAACTCACCCTTCTAGGGACCCCCACGACACACAGCAAGGTCACTACAGGAAACGCTCCTGCCTGCCAGACCCAGCGACTCATAAATCTTTCTACCTTCTTAGCGACGCATTTTGCCTCCATTAACCCCAGAAGGCTTCAAAAGACCTTCTGCAACGATCGATCGCGCTGCGCGGAGGGGTAGGAACGCCGCCTGCGACCCACCGACACGGCCCAACCTCACCTGTTCAACCCTTGGAATCGTTCTCGCTACACCGATCGATCCGCAAGGGTCCTAGGCCCCCCGGTTGAGACAGCACCGACACGCCTAATAGACCGGGTGGGGACGCCAATCCCTGAGGATCCCTGCAGCGGTAGCCCCTGCGATCTATCGAAGCTGCCCCTCGATAGGCGTGCTGTATCCAGACATAAGGCTTGGGAAACACGCTTAACAGATCTCCGGCAGCGGGACTCGATCGATCGACAAACCATAAAATACATAACTCTCACACACCAAGGCGCGCGCAAATCCGAAATAGACTGTGGGGTAATTTCTATCTATGGACACCATTAAAGAAACCAAGGCTCTGCGAACGCCTCCACAGGCTGTCTTAGGGTACGCAGCGAAGGCGGCGGGACTCGAGCTCGAGCCATTCACCTACGACCCACCGAAACTGGAGGAGCATGATGTCCGAGTCTCCGTCACCCACTGCGGTGTCTGCTACTCCGACATCCACGCCATCGACGACTACTTCGGCATTACCACCTACCCCTTCGTGCCCGGCCACGAGATCGTCGGGTACGTCTCGGACGTCGGCCCTGCGGCAACCGGACTGAAGGAGGGGGACCGCGTTGGCATCGGGTGGCAGGGCCGCTCGTGCATGCGATGCGAGTGGTGCCTGCAGGGAGAGGAGCACCTCTGCCGGGACGTTGTTAAGAACGGAATATGGACTCCCTACGGCGGCTTCTCGACCTCCGTCGTCGTGGATGATCGGTTTGCGCATCCACTGCCAGACGCCATGCCCTCCGAGCACGCCGCGGTGCTCCTGTGCGCCGGGATCGCCGTCTACTCCCCCCTCCGATCGCACGCGGCCGGCCCCTCGCAGAAGGTCGGCGTCATCGGCGTGGGCGGCTTGGGACATCTCGCGATCCAGTTCGCGCACGCCCTCGACTGCGAGGTCACGGCCATCTCCTCATCGCCAGGAAAGAAGGAGGAGGCCCTAGCTTTAGGCGCGGACCACTTCATCGTCGCGGGAGACCAAGCCACCATGCGGCAACTGAAGTTTAGCTTCGACCTGCTACTGTACACCGCCCACAGCGAGACCGACTGGACGTCACTCCTGCTCACCCTAAGGAACAAGGGAACGCTCGCCATGATCGGCTTCTCCCCCGTTCCCGTAGCGTTCGAGCCACTAGACCTCGTAGTGCACCAACAGTCGATCACCGGCTCCTTCATCGGCAGCCGAGCGGCAATGCGAGAAATGCTCTCCTTCGCGCAGGCGCGAGGCATCAAGCCCAAAATCGAGCTAATGCCCATGACGCAGGTGAATGAGGCGATTCGCAGGGTAAAAGAGAACAAGGCGCGCTACCGGATCGTCCTCGTCAACGACACCGCGGGGCAGGCGTGAATGTCGAAAACCAGTCAATTCCCCTCCATATCCTCAACATCAACCTCTTCAGCAAAATCAGCAAGGTGCACTTGAATTCCTTCCTTGCTGAACGCATTGCCACATATCGAACCAAATCCTAGATTCCACTCCTCGAAGAGCATTTTCGCTCTTCTATCAGCACGCTGCGACGTCGAATGGTTCGGTCTGTCGATCGATCGACCATGACTTGCCACTCACATACTCACTAGCTCTCGGAGTGCTCTTCCTCGAAGAGCTGGGCGAATTCTTTCTTCGCAGGACAAGGTGAAAACAACAACCACCTCAAAACGATCGAACTCCCAAGCTACCGAAGGCGGAAAGGCAGAAAACTGCAAGGCTCTACCCCTCGATCGATCCGCAAAGTTATTAAACACCAAAGTTCAAGATCTCGAGAGGAGTCTAACTTGAAAAACTGCAAACTAATCGGGAAGATCACAAAGGTCGAAGGACAATGCGAGGCAGGCCACCATGTCGGAGAGAAATTTGACCTGACGCTATACTCAGAGAAGCCCAGCAAATCCCACAGAACACCACACGTCTGTGGTTTCCTCTACGACGCCATGTTTCCCTATCTAGTTGCCCTGCAGTTCGGCGCTGTCTTTCCATGGGAAAAGGACAAGGACAAGTTTCTCGCAGGCTGCCCAGACAACCAAAATGTCCAAGTAGAAATCAGAAGGATCGGAACCTAACAGCGTCCATCGATCGATCGATTTGCAAGCTAGCATTCAGGTCATCCCATCCTGCCTTTGACACCGAAGAAAGCGCACCGCGAAAGCAGACCAAATCTGTCTCACGCTCGCCTGCCATTTCCAAAAACGGGTGCTTCCTTACCTGCCGGACAAAGTAATCTACTATCCGGTAACCCTCTTCTACCGCTCCAACATAGTCGTAACTGAATATCAAAGCCCCAGCACACGACAATGTTCGCGATGATGATATGGCGGGCCCGGCGGGAATTGGACCCGCGACCCCCGGCTGACTTGCCTCCGGGGTTAAAAGGTTCACCGAGACTGGTTCTCACCGGTGCTCTATCCTAGCTGAGCTACGGGCCCTCGTCGCAGGAGTGTGTGGCAGCTTGGTCTTAAGAGTTTTGGCTTTGGCGGTGTGAGGTCTTGGATGAGTGTGTGGATGGGGGTTGAGGCGTGCGGTCTTGTTGCGGAATAGGAGCGTCTCCGTCTGCGTCCTCTAGGCATTTCCAATGAGATCGATCGTGAGCTTGCTGATTCTCGAGTCGTGTGTGTTGGCGGGGGCCTTGTGCGAGAGCATGCACTCAGAGTGATCAGGTTGTTGATTAGAGGTGCCGGAACAGGTCAGACCAGAAACTCTACGAGAGTAAGCAACTCCTCATTGATCGATGGATCGGCGTTTCCACCAGATCCAGTTCTTCCCGTATCCGATGTCTCCCTCAACCCTCTCGATGAGTCCTTCGCTCTCCAGTCGGTACAGACACCTTCGAGTATGACTCCAACTCAGATCGACCTCAGCAGCGACCTCGTTGAACATTAAAGTCCTATCCGGCACAGCCAATATTATGATTCATCGAATGACTCTGCGAAAGAAAACTTTTTCCGCTTCTTGTTTCTATAGTCTGCTCATGAATTGGAGTTGATAAGTAGGGTCTGTGAGCAGGTACTATGAGTGCCGTTGTAACAATTGATGCGGGAAGAACGGACGGAATACTGGATCCGAAAATATACGGACATTTTATCGAGCATCTCGGAAGATGCATACACGGAGGCATCCGGGTGGGCAAGGATTCTCCAATACCCAACCTCAATGGCTTTAGACGCGATGTGTTAGAAGCCGTCAAACAAATAGAGCCTCCGATAGTTAGGTGGCCCGGAGGAAACTTTGCCTCAGGATATCACTGGGAGGATGGAGTAGGACCTAGAGACCAAAGGCCAAGACGCTTTGATCTAGCTTGGCAAATGGAAGAACCCAACACATTCGGAACCGACGAATTTATAGAATGGTGCAGGCTAGTTGGCACCAAGCCGTACATTTGCGTCAACGCGGGCTCTGGGTCGGCGGAAGAGGCGGCTAGATGGGTTGAGTACTGCAATTCTCGGGGGAAGACGTATCACGCCGAGCTTCGGGTGAGGAACGGCTCCTTTCAACCCTATGGTGTGAAATATTGGGGGGTTGGTAACGAGCTTTACGGAGACTGGCAGATAGGCCATTGCTGGGATGGAAGAGAGTATGCTAAGAGAGCCTATGAGTTCGCGAAGCTCATGAAGCGAGTAGATCCAAGCATCAAGCTCGTCGCCGTGGGATCCGATAATGACGACTGGAATTATGACGTAGTCAAGCACTCGGGTCAATGGTTCGACTATTTGTCAATTCATTTCTATGCCAATCAACGTTCATATCTGGATCTTATGGCAACACCCGTACTGTACGAAAGAATCTTGAAGAGGGTCTATGACACAGTTCAGAAGGCAAGGGCAGATGGCAAAATAGCAAACCCCATCAAGCTAGCTGCGGATGAATGGAACGTGTGGTATCCTGAAGCTCAGCCTCCGTGGCTCGAGCAGGTTACGGGACTGGCGGAGGGTCTTTTCACCGCTCTCATGTTCAATGTTTTTCATAGGCTCAGCAACATCATCACTTTGGCATGCTTTGCGCAGCTAGTTAACGTACTTCCACTGATTCATACTCGAGACGAGGGCTCTATGTACGTAAACCCGCAATACTTGGCTTATCTTCTCTATGTGCCAAGGGCGGGTGAAAGGGTAATCCCGTGCTCCGTTGAGACAAAGACTTACGAGTCGAAAATGCTGAACCTAGAGAATGTACCATATGTCGATGCGACAGCTACGATGTCAAAGGATGGCCGCATATTGTATCTTCACCTTGTAAACCGAAGCCCAGATGAAGCATTCGAATGTGAGACAAAGGTATCCGGATTCACTTGTTCAGCGAGCGCGGCCACACTTCTATGGGGGGAGAGCATGGCCTCTAAGAATTACTTTGACAAACCAAATGAGGTCAGGTTGATAAAACAGGATTTGGAGGATACGGGCTCGTCTTTCACGTTTGAATTACCTGCTCATACAGCTTGCGTGATAGAGCTGAAGACATGAATTGCAACGACTAGCAAGCTAAGTTATTTTGGTTGCCAAAAAGTTTCCAAACTTATCCGTTTTTGCCTTGAAATCCTTGGTCACTATGGTGGTTGAGGTTGTTTCCTCGATTATTGCCGGACCACTAATCTCCATGTTAGTTGGCAACAAATTCCTTGAGTATATAGGTACCCTCTGTAGACCTTCTGTCCGACCAAAGTAAACATCTCTTTCTTCCTTTAATGCTTTGTTGATGGTTTTTCCTTCATCCGAAAGCTCGTGCAACATTGCTTTCTTGACTCTAAGAATTCCAGTAGTATGGAAATTAACTATTTCAACTGGATTGCCTTCAAGAACGAAACCGTACTCTTTTTCGTGGGCATTGATAAATGCATTTTCCATTTCCTTTACTTCTTTCACGTCAATTTTTCCCGGCATGACTGGCACTTTAATTACATGTTCTTGACCGCAGTAGCGCATGTCAGCATATCTTATGTTGAATACTTTTTCTACGTCTACCTCTTCCATAGCGAAGATGTCAAAAAGCTGTTTTTCAAGAGAGTAATATACTTCGTCTATCACTTTTGCGTCTTCCGTCTTGTTAGTTAGTTTCATTATGTGAGTTCTCACCAAATCGTGTCGAACATCAGCGACAAGCATGCCCCATGCGTTAAAGACACCAACAGGAATTACGGGAACAACTATTCTCGGTATATGCAACTCTGTAGCTATGAAGGGAGCAAACATTGGACCAGAACCACCATGGGCTATCAGAGTGAAATCCCTCGGGTCAATCCCTCTCTGAACAGAGATCAACCTTACAACATAAGCAGCATGATCGTTCGCAATACGTATTATCGCGTCTGCGACATCTTCGATTGGAATTTCATAGTAATCTGCGAGCTTCCTTAAGGCTCCTTCAGACTTATCTCGGTATATTTTGAGCTCTCCGCCTAGGAGGTAGTTGGGGTTCAAATAGCCTGCAACAACATATGCATCAGTCAAGGTTGGCTCTCTTCCTCCTTTGCCATAGCATGCTGGCCCAGGATAAGCTCCAGCTGCTTTAGGTCCTACTTCAAGGGCGCCAACATCATCTATCCAAGCGACGCTGGTGCCGCCGTTACCTATTTCCGTAATATCCACAACTGGAACTTTCAACGGGTAGCCAGGTCTGAATCTATCTCTACCCACGTAATACTCAGTGGTGATCCTCGGGGCGAGGCCTTTCACAAGTCCGGCTTTTGTTGTTGTACTCCCCCCGTCAAGCACCATTATGTCTCGGTAGCCGAGAAGTTCGGCCAGAGCAATACCTCCCACTATTCCCGCGATAGGACCACCTTCTACTGTAGATATTGGATATTTTTTCGCGAAATCGGAGGTTGCCATGCCCCCTGACGCAAGCGTGACGTAGAAAATCCCTTCGAAATTCATTTTTTCAAGAGCTTCTTCAAGAACCGTTGTGTAGGCATCCAGTCGTGGTTGTGTATAGGCGTTAAGTGCAGCGGTGCTAGTTCTTTCATACTCTCTCCATTCGCTTGAGAGTTCGGACCCTAGAGTGACGTAGGCTTTCTTTCCCCCTCTTTCGAGTTCTTCTTTAACGACTCTTCGTGCCTTCTCTTCATGTTCAGAGTTTGCGTAGCTATTGATGAAACTAATTGCAATGGACTGGCATCCTTTTTCGATTAGTTCTCTCGCGGCTTTTCTCACTTCATTTTCGTCGATTGGAATCAGCACTGAGCCGTCAGCCATTATTCGTTCTCTAACCCACGAGGTTAAGTGTCTCGGAACAAATTGCTCTGGTTTGCGGTATCTTAGGTTAAACATGTCCCTTCGGTTTGCGCGCCCAATTTCGGGAATGGCAAATCCTTTTGTGGTTATTAAACCCGTTTTCGAACCCGAACGCGTAACAATAGTGTTTATAACTATTGTCTGTCCATGAACAAGGTTTTTGATTTTTCTTGCGTGAAGATCAAGTTTACTCTTGACAAGGGTTTCTATAACGCCTTCAGAGTAATCCTTTGGTGTAGATTCAACCTTTACCCACCTGATTTCTCCAGTTTCATCGTTGATTGTAATAAGATCCGTGAATGCACCGCCGATATCGATTCCGACACGCCAACTCAACAGAATCACTCACCAAGTCTCAAGTAAATCCAACAGCGCAGGGAATCAGACCAGTTCCGGTCGTGTTATCAACCTTTTCCGCCTTCATATCCGACACCAGATCCTTTCACACAAAAGCCTTGGAGGGGAATATTACGTCACACCACTTCTTGCTTTAGCACGCATACGCTCCGTGGCTTCCCAGTCTATTTCAAATGTTTTCGGCTCTATGGCTACCTTGTAGATGTCATATGCCTGTTTATGGGTTATCAGTCCATCTTTGACATCGTTCAATACTAGCTCGGGATCGCGTTGGAATGTTTCACCCCATCCTCCGCCGCCGCCACTTCTGATACTTACGACATCACCTTTATTCAATTTGAAATTTGCGATTCTGCTCACCCTCATCATTTCTTTTCCAGCTCTGATTATGACCATATAATTTGTAGTGCCTTCTAATCCACCTTGAACGCCCCACGGGGGGAATTTCGATCTGTTAATATCCGCCGTAAACGTAGCCTCATCTGCCAACAATTTATAATCCTTGACTATCCCAAAACCTCCTCTAAATCGACCGTGACCGACGCCGTCTTCTATGTTCAATTCATACCTTTCGACAAGTATTGGATATCTTATTTCCAGCACTTCCACAGGGTTTGAATAGGTCTCACCGTCGGCGAACGAGACCAAAGCACTTTCTCCGTCTTTATCAAATCCAGCGCCCCATCCACCTGGGTTAGGCTCGCACAATACGAAGTACTCCTTATTGCGTGGGTCGACACCTGCAATAATCTCTGAACAAACCGAGAGGAAGTGACCAGCGGATAGCCTTTCGGGCAAATAGGGTGCTAACGCCTTCCAAACAAGATCGGCGGCGTAGGTCATAGTTTCCCAGTACACGGATACTGGATATGGTTTCTGCACATTGAATATGCTGCCCTGAGGAGCTATGACTTTTAGAGGATAGAAAAGTCCTTGGTTGAATGGTATGTGCGGGTTGGTTATTGCCAAGAAAACCTCTCCGACAGCCGCCAGAGTTGAGGGATATGGGTTATTTATTGGCGCCGGAAGAGCTTTCGGGGCTTTGCTCAAATCGACTATGAACTCTTCGTCGGTAATCTTGACTGTTGCCATCAGTTTTAGGGGTTCTTCTGAAACATAGCCCTCGTCTAGGTGGTCTTCAGCGTAGAATTCTCCCTTAGGTAGTTCCTTCAGGCTTGCTTTGGCCCGTTTTACTCCGTCCTCTATGGCACTGCCCATAGCGGCCTTAAAAACCTCAACGCCGTATTTTTCAGCTAATCCCTTAATTCTTCTATCAGCCAATCTCAATGATGCTGAAAGCGCTTCTAAATCTCCACGTAGATAGTCCGGCACCCTGCTGTTGCTTACCATCATACGTATAACGTCATTGTTGGGTTTTCCTTGGATATAGTACTTAATTGGAGGTATGAATAAACCCTCTTGATATATTTCGTTTGAGATTGGCGACCAACTTCCCGGGTTCATCCCGCCTACGTCATAAATATGTCCCTTTGCGGTGGCGATGGCTATCATTTCGTCCCTGTAAAATATAGGACTGGCCAGCCCTATGTCATTCAGGTGAGTGCCTGTTAAGTATGGGTCATTTGATATTATGATGTCTCCCGGGAGTAGCTCTCCATTCTTTCTAGCCTCCCCTATCATACTAGTTGCCACGTATTTCATCACCCCTACCCAAAGCGGTACGCCAATCGATATTCCTACGGTATCACCTTCAGGAGTTGTAACTCCAGTTGAGAAGTCAAATGTTTCGTATAGTATGGGGCTTTTCGCCGTCCTTATGGTTAACCAGAACATTTCGTTTGCTATGCTATCCAAAGCATTCTTGATCATTTCTATTACAAAGACGTCTTCTCTCATTTCTCATATCTTCCTCGGGTATGGTGCGCGTCGCGGTATATAAAAGGGAGAGCTCTCCCTCTCTATGTGTGATCTCGCTGGAATCTAAAACGATCTGCGCGGCGGTTAAAGCGCATGTAAGAGGGTGGCTAGATGCAGTGAAGTTCTTCCCATTACAAAGCGTGTCCAGTCCGCACATCAAGTTCTCCAAAGGAGCTCAGAAAAATCGCACCCTTCATCGATCGATCGGAGAGTTGGATAAAGGCATCGGTGATGTTAACTTGACTGGGCACTCTTGAGCTGTGGCAAGATTTATATGATGTGACCTGATATCCAGCAATCATGGTTATGAATAGCCACGTAGTTGACACGTCAAGGAGTCCATGTGCGCTGCTTAGGCCCGTCGCAGTCAATGATGTAAAGCTTGAAGATCGTTTTTGGGCTCCAAGGATCGAGAAGCTTGTTGCGAATACATTACCAACGCAATACAAACTCTTGGAAGAAACGGATAGGATTAATCGGTTTAGATGGGCTTCTGGGAAACTTTCTTCCAAACCCGAGAAATCGATCTACATATTCGATGATACCGACGCATACAAATGGGTTGAAGCTTGCGCTTTCGCCCTAGCTCAGGCTCCGAACCCAGAGATTGAGAAACTTGTGGATCAAGTGGTTGCAGAAATCATTGCTGCACAAGAGGAGGACGGATACCTATTCACCGAATACCATGGCCAGAAGTCTAGAAGATGGAGGAATCTGACCCTTGATCATGAGCTATATTCTGCGGGGCACTTGATACAGGCGGCAATAGCGTTACACAGGACCACGGGAAAGAGGGCTTTGTTAGATGCTGCAATAAAGTTCGCGAATTTGATATCTGCAGTCTTTGGTCCAGATCGTCTGAGGGGGGTTCCTGGTCACCCGGAGGTTGAAATGGCTTTGGTAGAGCTCTATAGGGAGACGGGTGATATAAGATACCTAGAGACGGCTTCGTTCTTCTTGGAAGAACGTGGAAAGGGATTGCTCAAGCCGATTGACCAAGAGGTATTGCGTCTCTACAATTTCCTCGGAGGAGCAGAATACCTTATAGATAGCAAGCCATTTCGGGAGCTGGATGAGATAGTTGGCCACGCGGTAAGGAGCCTGTATCTAAATTGTGGCGCAACGGATATCTTTATTGAGACTGGAGATAAAACGATATTTGAGGCGTTAATGAGACTGTGGAACAATTTTGTAAACTGTAAAATGTACGTAACAGGCGCTGCTGGCTCTCGTTATATCTCAGAATCCTTTGGAGAAAACTATGAACTTCCAAATACGAAGGCATATGCTGAGACATGTGCAGCTATTGCCAATGTTATGTGGAACTGGCGCATGCTTCTCGCAACCGGAGATGCAAAATTCGCGGATATCATGGAGTTAGCATTGTACAACGCTGTTCTGTCTGGAATATCTCTCGATGGAACGCGGTATTTCTATGTGAACCCGTTAGCTGATAGAGGCAAGACGCGTCGTCAACCATGGTTTCCCTGTGCCTGCTGCCCACCAAACATAGCGAGGTTACTCGCATCTCTCCCGGGGTACTTCTACAGCGTATCTGAAGAAGGCGTTTGGATCCATCTTTATGCGTCGAGCAGCCAAAAAATAAGTTACGAAGGAAAGGCCGTCGAAATAGTTCAAAAGACCAACTATCCATGGGATGGAACCGTTGATGTAACACTGAGTATGGTGGAGGGGATCGAGTTTTCACTATTTCTTAGGATTCCGGGATGGTGCAGTAGGGCTCTTGCGAAATTTGAAGACAAAGAAGTCAATCTAAAGCCCGGCACATATGCTGAGTTTAGAAAGAAATGGGGTCCCGGAGAGAAAATTACATTAAGCTTTGAAATGCCCGTCAAACTCTTGGTAGCGCACCCTCACGTGACGAATGATTTTCATAGAGTGACGATCAAGCGCGGACCCTTGGTGTATTGTTTGGAGCGAGAAGATTGCCCCGATGCCGACGTTTGGAACCTAATATTGAGAGATGAAAACGAGTTCACTACCGAGTACCGCAAGGATCTGCTGGGTGGTGTAGTAGTCTTGAAGAACAAAGCCCTGGTAGTCGACGAAAATGCTTGGAAGGAAAGATTATACCAAGAAAGTGAAGAGACGGTGTTGAAAGAGAAAAAGGTTGAGGCTACCGGCATTCCCTACTATGTTTGGGCAAACAGAACTCCGGGCTCCATGATCGTATGGATACCGTACATCAAAAATAGACCAAAGCTCTGAGAAGCCCCGAGAGCCTACAAGTCATTGCATGGGGTAGACGTCACCGCGATCGCAGATCTTGATTCCTTGGGGGATTCGAAGTAGAGGAAACGATTAGAATCAGCAAGCTCATTATGTTCGTTCGATCGAGGTCGCCGACCCCCACGACCTCAGCTCTGCTGATGGAGAGGGCAATGTTTCCGTCGTTGAAGATGTCAACCCCCACTATTGTGCAGGATGTGGTTGAGAGGGCTGTCCCCGAAACCCTCGGCTCTGAACTGCCCCCTGGCTTGTCAGAGATGATGGGCAGCCGATCGCAGCGGCCGCCAAGCCAAGCGTTGCTATTGCCAGTGTTAACGCTGTGAGAGCTTGAGAAAAAAAGGGGATGGTTTGGATTCTAGCGCTCAGGTCGGTCTAGGTCTTCTTCTTAACAAAAGGCTTCCGATAGCTAGGCCCACTATGAACAGCACTACGCCGGTAACTAAGATGGTGGTCATGTCCGGTGCCGGTACCTCCACAGAAGTGCTGGTCGTTACAGTCTGAGTGTAACCCGCTGTCATGGTCTGAGTATAGGTCGCTGGCACGGTGATCCTCTCGGTGACCGTTGTAGCCCTCTCGGTGACCCTTGTAGCTGTTGTTGTGACCGGTGGTGGAGCCTTGACCTTCTCTAGTTCCTCCAAGAACTTCAGCGATGTGACGCTTAACTTAGTTATCCACTCTGGCATCTTGGCTTCTTGTCCCCGTGGGGCTAGTGCGAAGAGTATGGGCAAGAAGTGACCGTACGATGACCACCACCAACTATGGAACTCCTCAGTTGGCCAGCCTACCCAGTAATCCTCGTTATACTCCATGGGGAATGGAGGATAGTACAATGGTATCGCCGGTGTTAGCTCAACCCATATCTCCTGCAATCTGTAGAAGTAGTCCTTCAGCTTCTTTGCATCAGTCTCCCGGGGTATAGCGTCTAACAATGTGACGCACTCTTTCATGAGTTCATCATTGGGGTCTAGTCGACCAAAGTTCTCGGTCCTCGGATCCATGAGATATCTAAATGCTATCCATGGATAGTCATAGTTGAGACCTGCATCCCAGCACATGGCTACCTCCCAATCAGCCGTTTTCAAGTATATCCTGTCCCAGTATGGGCCGAAGTCCAAGATTTCCAGCTTTGCATCGACACCTGTTGCCTGAAATGATCTCACTATTAGCTCTGCTGCTCCCATCCACTGCGCCCAGTTGGGCGTGATTACTGAGAACGTTAGTTTCTCTCCACCAGGTCTTATCCTCCACCCATCGGCCCCCTTTACATAGCCTGCCTCGTCCAGCAGTCTGGCCGCTTTCTCGAGGTTGTACTCAAGCTTGGTGGCGTCGCGAAGGTCCTGATCGATGAAGGGTTGAGCAGGTTCAAATGTATGCACTACAGGGATAACGCACTCTGGTTTAATGGCGTAGTTGCTGTAAACCTTTTCAACTATATCCTGGTATGGAATAGCGCATGCGAGGGCCATCTTCAGCTTCGTATCCCTTAGGTATTCCTTCTGCCAGTTGAAGTAGAGCAAGTACATTGTCAAATGAGGATGGTATGGCGGGTTAGAATAGTACGTACTTCTCTTCAACCCTTGCTCCACCCACAGCTTCCACACATCTGGCATGCCGCTGCTTGCCACGTCTACCTCACCATTTATCAGCGCGAGTCCCGGATCCGTATATGTCCTCAAGACTAGGTGCTTCGGTGTTGGCAGGCCGAAGATCTCCTTGCCCCACCAGTTGTCATCTCTAACGTAGATGACCGTGTCCTCTGCGTGGTAAAAGACCTTATAAGGACCCGCGGTAATGTGCTCTTCTGCGTTGAGATCTTTGAACTCCGTGAACAATGCCGCTCCCCACTGTTTTTCGAGACTCTCCCACCTATGCTTTGGAAGGATCGGATCGGATAGAGAGCCTATTCCCGCGAAGAAGTTGTAGAAGTTGAACTTCAGCTCACTGCTTACAAACCTCACGGTCCTTTCATCAACGGCCTCCACCCTGTCCATAGCGAACCAAGCTAAGTAGTATGCATATACATTGTACTTCTTGCCCATTTCATACGTGAATACAACGTCCTCGGCCGTTACTGGCTTTCCGTCAGACCATCTGGCCTGAGACCTCAGCTTGACTTCGAAAACATATGGCTCAACCCATTTCCAACTCTCCGTCAGGTATGGGATCCATTGGTCCTTCACTTGATCTTGGAAGAACAAGGATGGATACATGACGTGACCTCTCCAAGAATGACCGGCTGGTGCGGCTGGATTAAGTACCACGGGCGGTGTGCCGGTGGCCCAGATAACTGCCTCATCTCTCGGTACTTCTTGCCCCAGTAGTGGAGATGTTGCTAGAACTGCTTGCATCAGCATAGACGACAATAGAAGCACGGACAACAACATTCCTGATGCTAATAGAGAAAAGCGTTCCAAAGACAGAGACGATTTTTCCACGTTCATAGATAAAGTATGCCCTTGGATCGGTATTTAAATCTTCACTGCAAAATATGTATTTGCGGTTGAGTATAGATGATAGCGATGAAGCATCAAGGCGAATCAAAAAGGAAGTGGTTAGGAGCTTGGCTGAGTACACTCAGCCGCACCCTATTGATGAGGAGTTGCGCAAACAATGGGTGAGCTATATGTCGGTCCATTTTCTGAGCAACAGCGGCACACTCTTTATCAAATTCTTTGTATAGGAATGCTTAGGGCTTTCCATAACTTCGCCCGGTGATCCCTCCTCGATTATCGTTCCCTTGTACATTACGAGGATGCGGTCGCTTACATAGTATGCCAGACCGAGATCATGCGTTATGAATATCAAGGATGTCCTGTACTGATCCCTCATCTCCATGAAGAGCTTCAATATTTCAGCTCTCGTCGATGCATCCACCATCGAGACCGGCTCATCGGCTATCACGAGCTTCGGCCTAATCATCAAGCACCTCGCAATCATAATTCTCTGCCTCTGCCCACCGCTTAGTTCATGGGGATATTTGCCTAGGACTTCAGCCGGACTCAGCCCCACTTGCTTGAGAGCTTCTGCGATCATCCTATCCCTATCACCATCGAGGTCCTCCCATAAGTTAAATGCTTGTTGCAGGGCCCTGACAACCCTATATATGGAATTAAAGCTGGCAAAGGGATCCTGGAATATGGCGTGGACATTTCTCCAGTACCACTTTAGCTCCTTGAGAGTTTTGGGCATCCACACATCCTTGCCCTCGAAGAACACTTTGCTAGACTCAGACGTTGGAGGCAAAATTCTAAGTATGATTTTAGCTACAGTTGTCTTACCAGAACCGCTCTCGCCTACCAACGAAACTATTTCTCCCTCCCCTACCTTAAAGGATACGTTATCTGCAGCTACTATCGTAGTTCTCTTGAAGAAGCCACTGTAGTAAACCTTCGTTAGGTCTTTAACCTCCAGCATTTCTCACACCTCAGTTGTACTTTCGTTTAGGAAACACGCTGAATACCTACCATTACCCAGTGCACGTAGTGTGGGTTCCTCTGCTCTGCAGACCTCAGAAGCGTGTTGGCATCTTGGATGGAACTTGCAGCCTGGAGGCGGGTTTGAGAGGTCGGGCGGCTCGCCTGGAATGTATGTGAGACCTCTCTTCCTGATCTCGGGTTCAGGAGTCAGAACGGAGTTCACTAGTGCTTTTGTATATGGGTGCTTGGGGTCTTGCATGACCTGCTCCATTTGTCCCATCTCCACGATCTTGCCCGCATACATAACTGCGATTTGGTCAGCTATCTGCCTTAGAACGGCTATGTCGTGAGTTACGAATAGTATGCTCTCAACAATCTTAGAATCCCTCAACCTCTTCAATAACTTTAGAACAACCTTCTGCGTAGAGACGTCAAGAGCTGATGTGGGCTCATCAACTATCAGTAGGTCTGGGTTGAGAAGAGTTGAAATAGCTATGGTAACCCTTTGCCTCATCCCGCCGCTGAGCTCATGAGGATAGAAGTTAAGGGCATCTGTAGGGAGGTTTAACTCCTCAAACCTCTTACGAGCAATCTCTGTTATCTCAGTATCCGTTAGCTCCTTATTATGTGTCTTTAAGACGTACTTTATTAGGTCCCTCACACGTTCCGTAGGGTTGAGAGCGCTCAGGGCGGATTGCGGAATCATTGAAACCATCTTACCCCATACTCTGGTCCTCAGGTACTCGTCACTAGCCTTGAACAAATCTACACCATTGAGCAGCAGGGATCCGCCCATGAACTTAAGGGGTGGAATGATTCTCATCATTAAGACGTTTGCAAGCGTGGATTTACCGCATCCGGATTCTCCTATAAGCCCGTAAATTACTTCATGATCTATTTCCATGCTTACACCATTGACGGCTCTTACGGTTCCTTCGCTCAAGACGTAGTAAGCCTTTAGATTATCTGAACTTAGGAGCAACATCTTGATCACTTTGATCTGAGCCTTGGATTGAAGTACTCGTCTAGAGACGAGGCGACTATGAATAGGGATGAAGCGAGAGCTACCAGTATAGCCCCTGGTGGTATGAACCACAGCCACAAACCCCTGCTAATAGCATACATTGTTTGTGCCCAGAAGAGTATTAGGCCCAGTGATGTTCCCATAGTGGGTCCTGCGCCGATTAAGCTCAGGCCTGCTTCAGCAAGCATTGCACCAGACATGTGAATTATGAATGATGTGAATATGTATGCGGCCATGTTCGCCAAAATATCCTCGAAGAGAACCCTCGATGCTCTATAAGCACTCATAATGCTTAGGTAAACATGCTCCCTCTCCGCTAGGCTCAGGGTCTGAGCCCTAATACCTCTAGCCATCCCAGGCCACGAGGTTACCCCGATTATTACTGCAACCATGAGCGGAGATCTCACCTTAAGATACGCGGCGATCATTACCATAAGGAGTATCGAAGGTAAAAGCAACCCGATATTGGTCACCGACATAAGAGATTCATCTGCTAGTCCTCTCTTGTAGCCCGATATACCTCCCAAAACAACACCTATCACTACGGCTATGATTGCTGCTATCAGACCTACGTACAAGGAGGTCTTAATTCCATACATTAGTTGAGCAAGTAGATCTCTTCCTAAGCTGTCTGTTCCAAGAGGATGTTGCCATGATGGCGGCATGTCGCGCAGATTCCCAAAGTCGAAAGGATCGACATTACGAAGCATTGGACCAATGATCCCAAGCAAGACTATGAGCATAAGAATTGTTATGCCTATATCAAACCTCTTAATTTTGAGCAAACTCTTAAGTGTTTGGAGGATCGTGGTTAACCACCCATGTATCCTGTTCTTATCCTTGGGTCAATGTACGCGTAGATTACGTCTACGATAAATATAGCCAGAAGTAACGTGACCATCAAAACCATGAAAACGCCTTGAATTAGCATGTAGTCTAGAGATATCAGTGATTGGTATATCATGTACCCTGTTCCACGGTAACTAAACACGAGCTCCGTTATTAATGCGCCTCCAAGCACCGTTCCAAAATTTATGGCTAACCCTGTCACTTGTGGTAGCATGGAGTTTCTAAGCACAAAGCGCTGAAGCCTCCTATTTGATACGCCTAGTGATTCGGCATACAGCAGGTAGTCTGAACCCGTCTCATATATGGCTAGTGCCCGCATCCCAATGGCCCACCACCCGGTTGCAGCCAACACTATGGATAGGAAGGGCAACGTATAGTGATGCAGCAAATCAATGATAAAATCGATGGATAGATTCGGTACTCTCAGGGGAGAATGAACTCCCGCAACGGGGAAGAGGTGAAGCTGCACGGCGAAATAGTATAGGAGGATCATGGCTAGCCAGTAGTACGGTGTCTGCGATAAAATGAGGAGGACGGGGTAGACTACCTTGTCAGTCCTCCTGCCTCTTTTAAACGCGATCACCACTCCCAAATAATTTCCAATAACCCATGAAACTAGAGTTGCTGGGATCAATAAAGCCAATGTCCAGGGAAGACTGGCAGCTATGAGCTCACTCACCTTGGAAGGGAAAAAGCGTACCGAAGTCCCCAGATCTCCCCTAAAAAGTCTTCCCATGAAATCGAAGTACTGTTGATACAATGGACGATCAAATTTGAAGTAGTCCGTGAGCATCCGCTCGTAAATCCTCACAGCTTCTGGGTTTGCCTGACCGCGTTGAGCTATTTCAGCAAGTAATGCCGCCAATGGATTCCCGGGTATTAGCCTTGGTAGCAGGAATATTATCAGGGAAAAAGTGAAAAGAGCGACCGCCATAAATGCGGCCCGCCTCAGTAGGAACTTTGCAACGGGAGAAAGAGCCCGCATTTCTATCAACCCAGATACATCATGCTAATTGCTTTTGTTGCTAATAAATCCTTCTTCAGAAAGTAATTTCGATCGATCAGGCAGCTACCCCGCGAGGAGCAGGGGATTTCAGGCTTCTAGCTGCTTGAGCTTCATTGTGACTTTCGATCGATCTATCGCCGCCGTGCTCCCAGGACAACTAATCTCTTCTCCAGATGCATATAGAACAGTACGAACGAAAGGATGAGAGAGCCATAAACCGCCCATGCCCAGAAATAACTAACGCCTAGCATAGTTAGCCCATTTTCGATAATGCTTATGATGAGTCCTCCCAAAATAATCCCAGGCATGTTTCCCCTACCTCCAAACAGAGAAGCTCCTCCAATCACGCTTCCTGCGATGGCCATCAAGTTCCAACCTGTGCCTATTCCGACAAAAAAGGACTCTGCATGAATTGTCTGCATTATGGCGGAGAAGGCGCAGAGGAAGCCGACGAGCATGAAGCAGATGGTCTTCACCATGTCCGTCTTTATGCCCATCGCCCTAGCGGCTTCTTTGTTGCCTCCGGTGGCGTATATCCAGCAACCGAATCTGTGGAAGTGGAGGACTATCCCCAGCATCAAGGCGAACAGCGTCAACCATAGAAACTGAACCGGCACCCCAGCAACCTCGCCGATGAAAATACTGCTAAAAGTTAGGACTGAGATAGTGATAGATCTTTCAGCGCCTGGGGGTGAGAAGATGCTCGTAATTCCTGCCCAGAGCATCATAGTTCCTAGGGTTGTTATGAAGGAGGGGATGCGGCCCTTGACCGTGACCAGACCGTTTACGAGGCCGATGAACAATCCGACAGCAAACACTATGAGGGCGCTCAAAAACAAATCTACCTGACTCCGACAAAGCTTGAGGAAGACAAGCGAACAGAACAGAAGGGTCGAAGATACCGAAAGATCAAACTCTCCCGAGATCATGAGCAAGCCCACGCCCAAAAGAACGATGCAAAACTCAGACCCCATCACCATGATGATCTTGATATTGTCCCATGTTGTGAAGTAGTATCCAGGAGACAACAAGGCAAAGAGCACGAGTACGGCGGTAAATGCGATGAATATACTGAAAGACCTGTAGTAGATAATGGACCTCATTCCTGAAGACCTTACCTAGATATGATCAGCTTGGAAAGCTCATCTATTGAGGTTCCTTCTTTCTCGACATCTCCCACTTTCTCACCATGAGCCAAAACAGTGAACCTGTCTGCGACAGGGAATACGTGATAAAGGTTGTGAGTTATGAATATAACCGATATTCCTTCATCCCTTATCAATCTCACGAATTCCAGTATTTTCTGCGCTTCTTTGATGGAGAGTGCTGCGGTCGGC
>Ga0315309_1000850_pt1 | contig 18611 bp, 7 predicted proteins | sample TDP4_MG_FD_203080 | JGI IMG/M metagenome (GOLD analysis project Ga0315309, IMG submission 203080) | Freshwater sediment microbial communities from Lake Towuti, South Sulawesi, Indonesia - TDP4 | ecosystem: Environmental > Aquatic > Freshwater > Lake > Sediment | place: Indonesia: South Sulawesi... | reverse complement strand
CTGCATCCTTGAATATCCCCGAAAGACGATACTGCTCTGACCCAGGAGCTGCCGCTGTAACCGATGTCCAGGTCCCATTCGGCTCTGACGGTATCCATAACTTGAACTTCTCTGTCACATTGCCATCGTTGGTTACCGTAATTGAACTCACCGCCACTGCCGATGAACCAGTAGTCATCGTCCCAAAATCATAACTCGTTGGATTCACCGCCACAGACAGCTTCTGAATCCTCACATAAACCGTGATGTCTGCAGTCTCTGCACCATAAGCTTGCGATGCCAATCCCATAAGACCCAAAATCAGAACCATTCCTAATATCCGCCTCATCTAAATCACCCCCTTCCTTTCTGGTTTATTTTCTGTCGTCGTAGTATAGCCCTTGTGGGTGTCCCGATTTATCGGGACGGGGATAAGCCCCTACACTACAAAACCATTACGGGCATAAAACCCTACACTACAGAATTTCATAGGTAGTGTAGCCCTTTATGGGCGTTGTTCTTTCTTATCCCAATCACCTGTAACCATCACTGAGCCAGTGCCGTCACCCTGGCTGTGATTGACTGCTGCGCCGTGATTGCAGTAGCGGTAGGCGCTTCAAACTTGAACCATAACCCCCGCGAACTGGTCTGGGCTACATTGTAACCCTTCACCCCTTCACCATCAGCGTCTCTCGCTAAATCAGTGGCACTCGCTGTCCTCTCCGTAGATACGGAAAAAGAATCTTCCGCAAGATAATCACCACTTACAGGCGCTGCATCCTTGAATATCCCCGAAAGACGATACTGCTCTGACCCAGGAGCTGCCGCTGTAACCGATGTCCAGGTCCCATTCGGCTCTGACGGTATCCATAACTTGAACTTCTCCGTCACATTGCCATCGTTGGTTACCGTAATTGAACTCACCGCCACTGCCGATGAACCAGTAGTCATCGTCCCAAAATCATAACTCGTTGGATTCACCGCCACAGACAGCTTCTGAATCCTCACATAAACCGTGATGTCTGCAGTCTCCGCACCATAAGCTTGCGATGCCAATCCCATAAGACCCAAAATCAGAACCATTCCTAATATCCGCCTCATCTAAATCACCCCCTTCCTTTCTCAGTTTCTTTTTCTTTCCATATGTAGTCCTTATACTGCCAGAATGTGAAGCTTTGCTCTGCAGCTACATTCCCTCTTGTAGCAGCAAAGCGTAAGCTTTGCCTTCGGGTTCCGATTTATCGGAACCCCACAAAACCATTACGGGCATAAAGCCCTACACTACAGAATTTCATAGGTAGTGTAGCCCTTTATGGGCGTTGTTCTTTCTTATCCCAATCACCTGTAACCATCACTGAGCCAGTGCCGTCACCCTGGCTGTGATTGACTGCTGCGCCGTGATTGCAGTAGCGGTAGGCGCTTCAAACTTGAACCATAACCCCCGCGAACTGGTCTGGGCTACATTGTAACCCTTCACTCCCTCACCATCTGCATCTCTCGCTAAATCAGTGGCACTCGCTGTCCTCTCCGTAGATACGGAAAAAGAATCTGACGCAAGATAATCACCACTTACCGGCGCTGCATCCTTGAATATCCCCGAAAGACGATACTGCTCTGACCCAGGAGCTGCCGCTGTAACCGATGTCCAGGTCCCATTCGGCTCTGACGGTATCCATAACTTGAACTTCTCTGTCACATTGCCATCGTTGGTTACCGTAATTGAACTCACCGCCACTGCCGATGAACCAGTAGTCATCGTCCCAAAATCATAGCTCGTTGGATTCACCGCCACAGACAGCTTCTGAATCTTCACATAAACTGTGATGTCTGCAGTCTCTGCACCATAAGCCTGTGATGCCAGCCCCATAAGACCCAAAATCAGAACCATTCCTAATATCCGCCTCATCTAAATCACCCCCTTCCTCTTTAGAGATAATTATTGTATTCTTACGCAAACTAAAGTTTGCGACTACCAATGTCTCTCTATTTGCGGGTTCGATGAATCGAACCCCTACATTTCTATTCAGTCATTACATAGATTCGCGAATTTACAGCAACTCTAATTGCACCTGTCACTTGTTTTACCCTAACAAGAAACATAAAATTCTTTTCTCTATTTTCCGGTTTGTCCGGTATCGTCAAATAGAGGAGAACCCGCTCAGAACTTTTCGGTGGTACTTTAATAGTGAAGTTATCGAAACTAAGATATTTTGGGTCGGGCGTCTCTTCGAAACCTTTTCGTACTATTGAATCTCCTTCTTTGGCGCTGATACTCTCTATCTCATACCGACATTCTTTGCTGTTAGGGTTATAAACTTGGAGGTATTTCCCGAACCGTTCCCAAACATCCACTTTTTGGCCAAGAGCGACATCAACTAAGAAGAGATTGTCAGGGAGCACTTGAAATACTCCTACCTCATCACCCTTCCTTCTTATCTCCTCTTTCTCCGCGATAGAAAATAGTAGTCGGCTGGCTAACCCCACAGAGATTTGGAGCGGTTTTTCCGGCTTTGGCACAGTGTAGGAATGGAGATAGACCTGAAACTGTTTACCCCTTAATTTCTCATCTTTGGGTATAGTAATGAAAACATCCGTTTCCGCTACTCCGCCAGATGTAATAGTAAATGTGCTCCTTTCAAAACTGATCCAATGAGGATTGGGAATCGCTTCGAAACCTTCCTTTAAGTCTCCTTCAGCAGGAAGCATCACTTCTACTTTGAGTTCCATCTCATAGGGGCTATCGTTTTCCACTCTCAGAGGAAGGTTAATTAACTCCTTGGTGCTATAGGTCTCACCAATCTGGAGATTTTCGATGAAGACATCTCCAAAAGAGGTGGAAAGTCCCCCAGCTTTAACATGCTCCGGAGAAATTAATCCTAAGACGAAAAAGAAAATTAGAATCATTTTTTTCATCACTTCATTCTCCTCCTTTCTCCATCTCCTGCCATAGTTGCAGGAGCCGCTCTTCTGCTTCTTCAAAATTAGGGTCTATCTTCAAAGTCTTCTGCCAGTACTCTACTGCTTTAGAATATTCTCCTTCTCGAGCATAAAGATTACCTAAGTTATAGTAACTGATAGAGACTTTAGGCCTTAGTTCAATAATTCTCAGGTAAAGTCCGATTGCTTTCTCTACTTCTCCTCGTTGATAGATTACCGCCGCCAGATTGGAATAGGCTTCCACGAAATAGGTATCGAACTTAACTGCTTTTTCAAAACAAGCAATTGCTTCTTCCAAAGTGTCTTTATGGAGAAAAGCGTTTGCATAAATATAAGTAACTCCCATGCCGTTATATGCCAGAGCGTGATAAGGATAGGCAGCAATTTCCCTTCGGTACTCATCGAGAGACTTTCTAAAGAACATCTCTTTTTCTTCCAATGTTTTCGCATTGCCCACCATCTGTTGATAGATTTTTGCTAAATGCATATGGTACAACCCTTGAAATGGATCATACTTCACCGATTTTTCTTCCAGAGCCATCGCCTGTTCCCACTTTCCCTCTTCTTGAGAATCTTGAGCTAAACGATCAAATCTACTGGCTATGAGAAATTGAAAAACATAAAAACTAAACAGAACTGCCGCCAAAAGCAACATTCCTGAAATAAGATATTTGGCGGCCCGAGGAATGGGCAAAGAGAACTCTCTTTTTTCTCCTTCGGAAAGATTTGCCACCAAACCGAAGGAAAACCATAACAATGTTGCTGGAACAATAGTACTGAAGCCAAACTGATTATTGACCAGAAGGGCTACACAAGACGCACACAATCCACTGGCTAATAGATTCTTATTTTTCCCCTCACTTTTTCTTCCTCTCCCCAAGGCGGAGAGGGTTGAGGTGAGAGCGTTACTTCTTCCTCTCCCCAAGGGGGAGAGGGTTGGGGTGAGGGGGGTTTCGTCCTGCCTTGCGAGATTTAATAAGACTCTAAAGAGTGTAAACAGCAAGAAGAGATATGCCACTAAACCTACCAGGCCGATAGTTGCCCCGTACTGGAGAAATTCGTTATGGGCATAACCCGCAGTTCTGAACCGACCAGCTATTTCTTCATATTCCTTAGACATAAATTGGCGAAAGCTCATTCCTAAAGTATCCAGACCAAATCCCAGAACAGGCCGCTTAAGAACCATTTTTACTGCTGTCCGCCAGGCGGAAAGTCGGCCAGCAATACCCGGCTCACTAAAATCTACTGTGGAAACTGCCCGGCTCAAAATCGGCTTAAAGAGCGAAGTCCTCTCCCTATTTCTGGGATAAAACCTGGGATAAAGAGAAGCCAAAATAATACTGGAAATAATAATTCCCATAAGAAGTATTAGATTAGTCTTGGGCTGTCTCCTATTTATCATTAAGGCAAAAACGGTAAACCCGACGGCCATACTCAACCAAGCTGCCCGGGAATAAGTAAAGATAAGTGCCAAAAGGGATAGAAAAGCCAAGAAACCGTAAAGAGCTTTCTCCTTTGTCCCCGTGCTTTTAACCATAAATACCAGGTTAAAAGGAATAACCATAACCAAATAGGAAGCCAAAAAATTGGGATTGCCAAAGGTAGACCACACTCGCGGATAGGGCTGGGTGCCCCGCCAGACAAAGAAGGTAATACCTGCTGCTTGAACGAGGGCATAGAGAGAAACAAAAATACTGGTAATTACGAGACTCTTCAGTACTTTCTCTCTATCTGTAATAAAATTAGCTGTGACAAAATAGATTATTCCGTAACAAAGAAAACTCAAAAAGCCTTCAAAATAGAACCCATGCATTCCCCAGAAACTCAAGCGAGGAGAAACAGAAAAGAGTGTAGATAAGCCACAAACGAACAAAAATAAAACTACGGCAAGATTAAGCGGTGTTTTCTGCCAGGAAATTTTCTCCCCCCTCACTATTCTTGTCAGGCATAGTGCAAAAAGAAATAGACTCATAATCCTCAATAGTGTCACCTTGGGCAGTCCAAATGGGTCACTAAGGAAAGGTTGAAATACCAATGGTAATAGAAACAAGAGAACCACTAAGCCCCCTGTCATCATTTTTTCTTCATTAAAAAGCAGAAACCTTTTCATCTCTTTCAATTCCCCCTTATGGATAAGGTAGAGCGATAATTCTCAATGGTATTGCTTGGGTAGTACTTATATCTGTAGAAGTCGGCGCTTCGAACTTAAACCACAGATTTCTCGTATTGGTGGGAGATACATCAAATCCTTTCTGGTCATCGGGATCGCTGTCACGAGCTAATTCTGTTGCGGAAGATGTTCTTTCGGTAGAAACTGAGAATGAATCTTCAGGCGAGAAATCTGAGGAAACCGGTTGAGTGGAACGGAAAACCCCTGAATAACGATACTGTTCAGCACCTGGAGAGGTTGCAGTCACTGATTCCCAGGCGCCATTTGGTTCGGATACAATCTTAAGTTTGAACTTCTGTTTTATATTTCCATTATTGGTCAGCACAAGTGAGCTTACTGCCACATAATAGGAGCCAGGTTCCACTACTCCTAAATCGATGGTGTCAGTGGAAATGGACACGCTCAAAATTGGCAATACCCAAACCGTGGCTCCATTAGAAAGGTCTGACCAGTTAGAAGCCTCATCGGCAGTCCAAATGCGGAAATAGTGTGTGGTTCCACCAGTTAAGCCAGTAATGACTTTAGTCTCATTTGCTCCTGGTGAAGTTGAGGTTGCCCATTCTAAGTCAAAATTGGAAGCCCCATCCCAGTCGAAGGAGGGGTAGGTAGACCATTTGACTCCGTATTTACCATCCGAAATAGGATTATCCCAGCCATCGTCTCCCGGGGCACTCCAGGATAACTTTACATCTCCATCTTCTTCCGCCAGGGCACTCAGGTTGGTGATGGCTGAGGGAGTGGTACTATCCGCAATCACCTGAGCCCAGGTAGTGGCACCATTAGATATGCCACTCCAGTTGAGGACTTCATCTGCTGTCCAGATGCGGAAGTAGTAAGTCGTTCCCGGACTGAGCCCGGTTACTACTTTCGCCTGAGAGGCATTGGGTGTAGTATTTGTCGACCACTGAAGGTTGAATCCAGAAGGTCCATTGAAGTCAAAAGAAGGATAGGTTGCATATTTTATTCCGTATTTTCCCCCATTGATATTACCTGTCCATCCGTCATCGCCGGGAGCACTCCACGATAGTTTTATCTCTCCTATATTGTCGCCAATAAGAGCGGAAAGTGTGGTAATACCGGCAGGTGGTGAACTATCTACATGGATTGTGCGGAAGGCTTTGTTGTTATTCTCATTAGATTCGGATATGCTACCTGGCGAGGCGACCTTTAAATCTACAGTAGCATAGATATTGCGGTCACCGCTAACAGCGGTCCAGTTGACCGAAGCAGTGGTAGAAGAGAACTGAGTAATGGGTGGGAAATTCTGGTCTGCTCCTATCTGAGTCCCGCCACTATCAGGGTCTCCATCATAAAATTGGACTACAGTATAATCAACATATAACCTAAAAGTAGTGTCAGCATTTGTTGATGTCCAGCTACCTCCTGAATACTTCTTCTCCTCGCCATTGGCATAAGGCTGTGTCGTATCATGATACAGGTCACTAGTGACATCGGACTCATTCTTTACCACTATCCAATACTTTGTTGTCGGCTGTAGTAAGGGCTTTGTGCCAAAGGTGAATTCATACCACTTTTTATCTGTGCCGATGGGCACATAGCCGGTTCTTCCTCCTACCTTTGTCCCACTCGGTTTATTATTATTGTCTGTCTGTATCTGGACATAAGTTAGCCCGGGGCCTGTCTGGCCTTGCATATAGAGTTCAACTTTGTTAACTAAAAGCTGGCGCGAGCCGGTAAGGAATGATTGTCCAATCCACACGGTATCACTAATTGTAGTTTTCTGATTATTATTACTGGGCTGAGAAGTAAATACTACGGTGTAACCACTGGTATAATCTCCCCCATCATTCTTAATTGTCGCCGAGATGGTAATCACCTCATTGGGGAGAGGAGTATCATCGCTGAAGACAATAGTGGTACTACTTACGCTCAGGTCCGGAGAGGTTCCCGTAATCGTTTGTTGCTGCTGCGCCGGGTCCCAGCCGTAGCCATAACCATCCAGTTCATCAGCGGTAATAATGGGATTACCCACCTGAGTATCTTTATAAAAGAAATTTGCAGTGCTCGTGCCATTGGTAATGGTAACCGTAGTCACCTCAACCGCAAAATCGGAAGTGATGGAAAATTTTCCTCCTCCGGAGGTGCTCTCCAGGGTAACAGCCGTGTCGGAATTAACATTAACCGGCGTGCCACCTGAACTTTGTGTCTGGATAGTCATTGTACTGGAAGCTACATTTTGAGAGATTGTCTGAGGAGAAGTAGTAAACACTATTTTGGAAATGAGGGGAGGGCCTGTGTAAGCCATGGCCTTTGCTTGTGTGGAAGAACTGGTAGCATTGGTATCTATCTCCGAGACATTACCATTATCGTCAACAGTCTTAATCGCAAACCAGTAGGTAGTTCCAGGCTCAAGTCCAGTTAGAGTCTTATTTTCCTTAGTTCCTTGATTTGCTACCGGCCAGTTCTGACTATATGTATCGGCAACATTCCACCAGGCTGTTGGGTCGCCAGCAACCGAATAGGTATCATACTTCAGTATATATTTTGACCCAGCACTGTTGTCGCCAACATAACCGCTATCTCCCGGCGCGGTCCAGGAAAGGTCTATATTCCCATTCTCGTCGCCCGTCAAAGCCGAAAGATTGGTAATTGCTCCTGGTGGAGTGAAATCCCCAATGTTTTGCGTAGTAATGTAATTACTGCTGGTGCCCACTTCAAAATACCAGTACCTGGTAGGAGCTCCTCCTCCGCCACCATTTGTGGGATTGATGAAAAACTCCGCCATTATGTATTCTCCAGCATTGAAAGTTGTTGAATCCACCCAGGTCTGGAAGTTAGTGTAGGTGAGACTTGTTGAGCCACTTAAACTTTGACTAGCCCAGTCTCGCAAAGTGGCTACTTTATAAACATTACTTGCTGTAGCAGTCACTTTACACACCCGATAGTAAAGGTTTGAGGCCATAGTGGCATTGGTGCAGTAATAACCGACTTTGAATGTCCAGCTTCCTTGTTCTATCTTATATCCGGTCTGGTCTACATCATAAATCCAACCATACTGGGTGACGTCTGAAGGTAGACTGGTTAAATAAGTACTGGTATTTATGCCTGGCCTGAGTTGATAGTAGTTGCCTGTGTTGGTGTTAGTCTGAGCAGTAGTTGTTACATCGCTGGATGTGCCAGCGGAGGTGGAAAGCTTATCTGAGGTAGTGGGAAACGGAGAGGAGCAATTATCCGTCCTATAATAGAGTGTCAGAGGGGAAACCGGAATGTAAACAGACTGCTGCGAGGACCAGGAACTCTGCTTCAGTCCTGAATCTATGGTCTGGACATTCCAATAATAGGTGCATTTTGCCTCAAGATTCTTTAACTTCACTCCTAATTGGGTAGTAGATATTTTCGGTCGTAAATAGTTACCCAGTAAAGGCGAACCATAAGCCCCGGAGACAATATCGTTTCCCCCGGAGACCTTCCCTACCCGGAGATTGTAATAGAGCATATCATCATCTGTGCTATAACCTTCTCCTGGGTCACTTCCGGGATTCCACTGTAGAGTCATTATTTGGTTCTCGTATAGCCCGGTAAGGCTGGCAGGGGCAGAGGGTGCTGAATTTTGATTATTGTTAAAGTCCTTTTCTGTGTTATAGTAGACTCTGAGTTCCATAAGTTGATTACTGGCAGTGGGATGACTGGGGTCCATATTCCCGCCAACTACTACATCCAGGTCACCATCATTATCTATGTCGCCAAAAGTAACCCGACCCATAGACATTCCCTGCACCGTAGTTGTATCTTTATATATTTTTATCCCCATAGGTTCCTGGTCAAGACTATAAGTGCCATTCGTATTTTTAAATAATGCAAACCTGGTAATCTTATACCAATTAGTCTGGTCATACCATCCGTAGCCAATGGCTGCTATGTCAATATCTCCGTCATGGTCGTAATCGCCAAAAGCGATGGAGCCCATACCTAACCCTCCTACATCTGCATCGGTTCCCAGAGGGTTCTGGTCTGAGGTGAAAATATTAGTCCCATCGTACTTATACAATCGGAACCTTATGTTGGGCCAGGATTCCCCGGCAATGGCCAGGTCAAGGTCTCCATCCAGGTCATAGTCTCCTAAAGCCGCCTGGCACTTTTCTGTCCCCACCACACTCTTATCCCAATCTTTTATGGAAGTGAAAGTACCACCACTATTATCATAGACATAGGCATGATAAGTACCACCGCCTCCATCCCAGCCAGTAATAAATATGTCCTGGTCTCCGTCGCGGTCAAAATCGCCAAAGACAAGATAACTATTGGTCAAGGCACTTGTTCCCAAAGGCTGTTGCTTTATGGTAAAACTGGAAACATTATTCTCAAAGATTATAAATCTCCTATTGTTACTTACATCTTGCCCTGTAGCCGCCAGGTCTAAGTCCCCATCATTATCAATATCCGCAAAAGCCAGATTCCCCAGAGTAATACCACCGGTTGCTCCTAAAGGTTCCTGTAATTTGGTAAACGGTGTGCTCCCCCCACCATTACGGTAAATAATCAGCCTGTAATTTCCATTATCGTCCACTCCCATAGCTGCCAAATCAAGGTCACCATCGTTATCTATATCTCCAAACTCAACACAGGGGTTATTGGATAGTCCATTGCCGTCCCCACTCATCAGTTCCTGCACCGGGGTAGTATTGAATAGACCATCGTCATTTCGATATAGGACTAATTTTGCGTTTCCACTTCCTTTGCCTGCGTATACTATGTCTAAGTCCCCATCATTATCATAGTCGCCAAGAGCAAAGTAACATTTCTTTGCTTCTGTTCCCGCAGTATCGGAGAAAATGGTCTGTTGGAGATATAGGTTACCCGCTTTTGCCGCTGGCTCAGGTGAACTGGTGTCTAAATCTGAAGTATTGTTGGCTTCATCTTTCGTCTTAATAGCGAAGTAGTAAGTGGTACCCGGCTTCAGATTAATAAGAGTCATAACCTGTGTCGTCCCGGCGACAAGCGGCGCCGGTTCTCCGGTTAGGTCTGACGCCTGTGACCATCCTGTGTCATCGGTTATTGCTGCCACAGTAGAATAGCGAATTATATATTCCGTGGCTGTGCCTGTATAATCATCATCCCCAGGAGCAGTCCAGGTAAGTTCTATTTGCGCCTTTGCTTTAGCAATAAGGTTAGTAACTGGACCAGGCTTTGTGGTATCCCCTACACCTACTTTCGCCCAGGTAGTGGCTCCATTAGATATGCCACTCCAGTTAGTGGAAACTTCATCTCGAGTCCAGATGCGGAAATAGTATGTTGTCCCCGAAGTGAGTCCTTGGACTATCTTCGTTTCTGAGGCGCCAGATGTAGTATTTGTTGACCACTCAAGATTAAACCCTGAGGGTCCATTGAAATCAAATGAAGAATAAGTAGCATATTTTATTCCGTATTTCCCACCAGAAATAGGATTATTCCATCCATCATCGCCAGGAGCGCTCCAGGATAACTTTATCTCCCCGGCATTATCTCCAGTTAATGCTGAAAGATTAGTTATTGCTGCTGGGGCTGTGGTGTCCCCGAGTTCGATAGTATATACTATAAGCTTAATATAATTGCTTAGCAAATTAGTTGTCTTGCCAGTGACATTGGGAGCTACCACTTTCACATTAACGCTACTCCCCTGTACACAGTAAGAAACATTCGTAGTATTACCCAGTAAGGTTTGGTCACTAAGTTGTGCAGTTCCTGTTTGCAGAGTATCCCATTGAGAAGAATTGAAGTTCCAGATAGAAAGTGTGGGAGCAAGTGCACCCCCGCTACTATCAGTGGAGTGTCCTACCCAATAAGCTGTAAGGGTAGTAATTACTGAAGTCGATTCGCTTATCTGGAAAAGGAACCGCTGGGCGACTATGGTATTACTTGTGGTTCCTTCCGTAGCTGCCCGAGAACTATCGTTAGATTTAATGGCGTCATATTTAGCCGAAGTAAATTCTGTGCCACCGGAAGGAGTGGAAAAATCACCACTAACATTCTCATACGCCCACTTGGTGGTTCCTGTACCCGTAGTGAAATCGTAGGTATTACTTGCAGAATAGGTACTATAATCCACCTTCATTCTAATTCGATTCCAGCACTGGTCAGCGCAGGAGGCAAAATCATCTGTTTTGAGCCAGAGACCAAAGTTTGTGGAGCTGACTTGGGCTGGCGTCCACTCACCGCCCCAAAGGTCGGATTCCGAACCAACATAGAATGTCCCATCAGTATTCTGTGGTGGCGCTACAGGGTATTTTTCAGTCCCAGTAACTTCCGTGTTAGTTTTGGTTAGTTGCATCCTATGGTACCGACCTGTCGCGGGTGCAGAATGGCTATGAGCTATCCCTTCAACGGTGAACCCGAGAATAATTGAGTTAGAAGGGATATTAAATCCGAAATTTGTGAGTTTCATATACTGCGCAGGTTCGCTGGTGAAACGTGTCGCTTTATAATCACCACCAGCCTGGTCTTCGCTTTCTGCTAAACATTGCTGGAGAGTGTAAGAATAGTTCACTGTCCCATGAGGATTGATGGGTTCCCAGACATTTGAACCCGTACCATCGGTGGTTACCGTACCAGCAACCATCCAGGTTCCTGGAGGAGTAGGAGTACCCGATGTTTTTGCTTGCGCAGTAGCAGCGTTAGATATGCCACTCCAGTTCGTAGGAACTTCGTCGCGAGTCCAGATACGGAAGTAGTATGTGGTACCCCCAGTTAAACCAGTAATAACTTTAGTCTCATCTGCTCCTGGTGAAGTTGAGGTTGTCCATTCCAGGTCAAAATTGGAAGCTCCATCCCAATCAAAAGATGTATATGTAGACCATTTGACTCCATATTTACCACCAGAGATAGGATTATTCCATCCATCATCACCAGGAGCGCTCCACGATAACTTTACCTCTCCCCCATTATCTCCAGTTAATGCAGAAAGATTGGTTATCGCTGCCGGAGGGGTAGTATCCAGAAAACCCCAGTTTAAGTTGTTACCGCTATTTGTGGTGTTGGTGTGCTGGATAGTCAAGCCGCCTGAGGCATCAGAGTCTTTGACATCCACGTAGTCAATGGCAAAGGTGCCGTTACAGACTAAACTCCACTGGTTTGTGTCTAAGTCAGAGCGTAGGTTGATGCGGTCGTCATCATCTAATCCATCCAGCATAAACAATCCATTTATGGTCTGTGTGGCGGTATTGTCAAAGGTCAGGGTGACGTCCGTTGAATTATTAGTGGATTCGATTTTGATGAAGTTATAGAAGGTGGTGGAACCTAATATAGACTGATCTGTTCCAACAAAGGTTACTGTGCTGGTTCCAGCAGTAAAGGTTCCTGAGTTAGACCAGTTACCTCCTACATTAAGGTCATAACCAGAAGCAGAGGTACTAAGAGTTCCAGAAGTTACAGTCAGATTACCGTTTACAGTGGTATCATTAGCCAGAGTGGCGATGTAACCATTATCGTTAATCTTTAAATGACCGTAGGTGACAGTGCTCACAGTCTGATTTCCTGCTCCTACATATTCTACGGTCAGGTTAGTTAAGGTTTTATTAGTAATCGTATACTGTGAAGAGAAATCTGGGGTAGCAGCAGTGCGGGTAACTTGCACGGTGCCGTTTCCGGTCAGGGTTCCTGTGCCGCTGATAATATTGGCTGCACCAGGAGTAAAGGTAACTCCAGAGGCGATAGTCAAGGTTCCGGAAGCACTCATATCCTCATTACAGCTAAAGCCGCTGGTATTGTTGATATTGACTGTAACCAAAGCCAGAGTGGCAGTGGTTGAACCGTTATTAATCGCTGTGGCAGCAGGCGTGGTAGGGGTATTGAAGTTAATAGTACTACCTGTGGCGGTTATGGGTGTAGCCGCAGAAGTATCGATTGTCCAGTTTCCTTTAAAGGTATGCGTGTATGAGCCAGTGGTAAACGTAGCGCTTCCTGAGAGGGTTAAATTTCCTTCCAGGGTCAGACCTGCGCCTGCGCTCTTTGCACCACTATTGGCTAAAGTTAGGTGCCAGTAAATATTAGAGGCAGGGGTCTTAATTGTTTGCGCGCCGGCAAATCCGTAACTCACTGTGTTTCCACCAGCAGAAGCATTCAAGGTGGTAATGCCCATAGCACCGGTAAAATCAACATTTAGGGTAGAATCTGTCCACTGGTAAAGTGTTCCTGTTCCGGCCAAGGCAGTAGAAACCGTTAAAGTTCCCCTATTATAGAGGGTAATAGTAGTTACAGTTATACTCGGGATAGCGAGGGTGCCCCAAATGTTCTGGTTATTCGTGCTAAATGTATATACACCTGTTCCGGCATTAAATGTCCCGTTATTGCTGATACCGCCTCTGCAGGTAATGGCTTCGTTTATAGTATTATTACTCCAAGTGCCTCCACTATTCACGGTAATAAGGCCTGTAAAAATCTTAGTGCCTGTAGTTGAGTTGAAAGCCAAGGTTCCTGAGATATTGGTTGCACCTGTTACTGTCAAATTATAAGCTCCTACTGTAAAGGTAGAGGCATCAATATTCAAGTTTCCGCCAATAGTGAGGGCTGCTTCAGTTGTATAGGTTGTTGTGCCCTGCAAAGTAAAGTTTCCGTTTACCGTGGCGATTGCTCCGGTCTTTGCCCCGCTGCCGGAAAGAGTGAGGTGATGATAGGTGGTCACTTTCAGGGCATGGGCACCGCCATTATAGTTTACAGTATTGGGGTTGGCATTGGCAGTCAGGGTGCCGGTAGATAAAACCGGCCCACTTGCGTTTAAAGTAGAATTAGCAGCATTTACCCAAGTGGAGCCGGCTGCTGAACCGGTAATACTGTTAGTTGTATTGTTCGCGTTCACTGTTCCATTATTGGTAACAGTGATAGCCCCGCTTATGGCAATGGTTCCGGAGAAGGTAAGGTTGGCTGTCGCATTAAAGGATTTTGCGCCAGTGCTTATGGTAAAGGAGCCAGTATTTGTCACTGAGCCGCTTCCATCAATGGTTTTACCAGCTACGCCGTTCATCGTCACGCCACCTGTGCCACTTATGGTGCCATTTAGAGTCATATTTCCTTCAATAGTCAGAAGATTGCTTCCGCAGGCAATGGCTGCAGAACTGTCACTTATGGTTAGGTCTCCAATACAACCACTGTCATCGGTGATAGTAAGCGTCCTACTTAAGGTAATAGTCTGAGTGTAGCCACTGTCAATACGTAGACTTCCGATTGATCCACCGAAAGAGGCATCTACTGTTGAGTTTGTATTGGTAGTGCTATTGAAGACAACGTCGTCTCCGGGTCCTGGAGCTAAACCGCCGGTCCCACTCCAGTTAGCGCCGGTAGACCAATTTCCGCCTGCGGGTCCTATCCAAGTTGCCACTTTACCCGATCCAGGAGCCTTAGCCCATGCCTGAGTAGCGGAGCCGTCTTGAGTATTCTTATCTATGGCTGAGGTATAGCCAACATCATCGGTTGTCTTTATTGCAAAGTAGTATGTAGTCTGGGGTGTAAATGGCCATAAGACCTTGCTTTCAAGAGTTCCTCGTGCAGAGACTGACCAGTTTTGAGAATAGGTATTAGCACTATTCCACCAGGTTTCTGTACTTCCCGAAACAGAATATGTAGCAAATTTCACCGTATAATATGAGCTATCAGCACAGTCGCCTGTCGTCCCATCATCCCCAGGGGCTGTCCAGGTCAATTGTATCTGTCCCTGACTACTTCCTGCCAAAGCCGATAGATTGGTAATTGCTGCTGGGGGGGATGTATCTTTAAAGAGAACATAAACATATTCGTTACTACCTCCTTGAGCTCCTATAGTCAGGTCGTCCTTGCCATCCCCATTTAAGTCACCAGTGGCAAAACCATGCGCACCCTGACCATAGCTTAATGTTTCACTATTTTGGTCGCCATCGTATCTTACGCTGAAATTGTTGGTGTTTGATAAATCAACAATCCCTTCCGATAAACCATCTAACAATGTAGAGTAGACAATATAAACTGCGCCATTGTTTGTGCGCGATTGGGTATCAGCCCCATGGGCTCCCATAATCAGGTCATCTTTGCCATCACCATTGATATCCCCTGCTTCCACATGGTAACCTAAAAGGTCAGCACCAGAAGCACCCACAAACTTCCAGGAATAGTTGCTACTATTAGACAAGTCTACTGTGCCTGAGGTCTGGATCTTACTGGAATCAATTACATAAACGGCACCGCAACCATCTCGGCCGCTATAATCTGCTTGGTGCGCTCCTATAATCAGGTCTTTGGAACCATCACCATTGACATCAGCCACTACCGCATCGGTTCCCAAATTTTCACCAGTTGCTGCGCCCACATAGCGCACAGAATAGGTGGAGTTTATATTTAGATTATTTCCAGTACCCGTGGGCATACTAGAAGATAGAACCACATATAAAACACCACTGTCCGTGCGGCCTGAGTAGTCATCTCCGTTTGCACCCATCAAAAGGTCGCCTTTACCATCACCATTTATGTCTCCTACCCAGATACAATTTGTTCCAAATCCGTCAGGAGAAGTTTTATTGAATCTTACATTGTAGTTGCTAGAGGTGCGTATAAAGATATCTTTAGTTGCTCCATAGGCAACATAGGTATCATTATAAACTACAAAAATGTACCCTTCATAGGGCGCAACCCGATTCGTTCCCATAATCAAATCATCTTTGTTATCGCCATTAACATCGCCAACAGCAACGCGCATCCCCAGCATGTCGGGGTCGGGATTATTATTGCCCCGACCATAGATGCGTCGCTCAACTTTGCTATCGGTATCCATCTGGATAACTTGCTCTAAGGTATTTTCATTATATTCAGCAAGGTTTTCTCCAGGTATTACATAGACAATCCCTGTGTCGCCACCGTCAGGACCAAGGTCACCTCTATAGGCACCAATGACCAAATCCTTTACACCATCGTTATCAAGATCTCCTACTGCTAAATCCCATCCAGTCGAATCAATCCATCCGCTTGGACCCTGAAATCTTAAGTTGTAGTTATTATTTCCTGATAACAGGTTTCTTTCATTACCGCTCCCTGTGTTATCATCTACCTTCTGTCCAAAAATAACATACGCACACCCATCTGTATTGGATATTACATAGACAGGTGCTCCGATTATCAAATCATCTCTATTATCATTATTCACATCTCCAATGGCTACACAGCCCCCCACATCCCAGCTACCGGTGTAATAATAACGCAGATTGAAATTCTTGGTTTTATCTAAGTCATAAATGGGGTCAATGGTAAATGTCTCTTCTTCTTTTAAAGGAATCTGTAATACCAATTCCATTATTGCCTGCTCTCCTCTTTTATATACACGAACCTCGTGCTGAAGTTCGGAGACATCCCGCCAATCATAGATTCCACTATAGTCCTCGTCAGGGTTCGAAAACTCAAGATTGTCTGCCACAATCTGCATACCTCCATAACTGTGTCCAGCTTCTATACTTTTACCTCCATACCAATTTCTTCGATAAGCATTGAACCTTAATGGCTTCTTTCTTATCTCATATTCTTTCCCGTTCCAGGTAACTTTAGAGGCGCTAATGTAAGAGCGCAGGGTAAGCGTAACCTCTTGGGATAGATTTGTGGGGTTAGTAATCTCAATTATCTGTTTAACAGGTTTTTCACCCGATTCTTGCCATCTGTCCATCTTTTCTTCATATTGAGTAGTTACTCTAAGATTTTCCAAATCATATCTGTTTATCAAGTCCCGATTATAGGCTTCTTGTCCTGCGAGCCTTAAGGGAAGGTTCGACTCCACATCTATCTCTACTTTCCTGTATCCAGGGCTTAGACCGGCAAAATTATTGATAAGGATTTCATCAGAAAGATGCGTGATCTTGTACTTAGGAAACTTAGAACTGGGATAAGAAATGAATTCGGCTACACTTCCTGTTAGGAAAAGTAAGAAAAATATTAAACTGGCTTTTAGAAATTTACCTTTCATTTATTTACCTTTTCGTCACCCTACGCCGTCCCGAGACCAGGACGGGACCGGGAAAGGGCGACCCCCATAAATATCGGGGCCACCGTCCATAGTGCCGTATTTTACAGCCCTTTTGCCCTGTGGTCTTCAAGAATTTTCCTGATTGTCTGCAAAGGCAAATGTTGTCTTTCGATACCCTTTATTATCCGAACCTTACTCAGAGTATCTTCTCTGTCGTAGAGCTTCTGACCTCCTGGCGTAGTAGCAGCTGCCTCTAAAAGACCCATCGCTGTATAGTACCTTATGGTGGAAGGGAGTACGCCCGCTAACCTTGCCACTTCGCCGATTTTTAGCAAACCCTGTGGGAGCAATCTCTTTTTGTCCACTTTTTCCTCACCTCCCCAATATCTCACTTTCTTACGGCCTACCTAGTCAAATCCTCTTTTATTTGCTTCAAGGTTCTCCGTTTGTCTACCACTGGTTTAATTCCTCTTATGATATTCACGGTCTCTTCTCTATCGTAAAGTCTATAGCCTCCTTTTGTATAGCTGGCTACTCTAAGGAGCCCTATATCTGTGTAGTATCTCACAGTGGATAGCGGAACTCCCGCCGCTTTGGCTATTTCCCCAATTTTCAATAGACCCTTATCTGTTTTCTTTCGGGACATATATTCACCTCCCCAGTTTTAGTTGCTAAGTTGATGAGCGGAAAGAGTTAGCACGAAATCCAGAGATTGCTTCCCCTTCGCCTTCATCTTATTCAGGGTCAGGGTCGCAATGACAGTGCTTTACCCCTATTGATTCCGCTTCTCCAGCTCTTCTTTAATCTCCGCAAGCGTCCACTTTCGACCATTGATGGTCTTGATGGTGTTGATTCTTTCCAGTGTGTCTTCCCTATCATAGAGCCGATAGCCTCCCTCAGTATTGGCCACTACCCTGAGAAGCCCAACATCGGTGTAGTACCTGATTGTGGAAACCAATACTCCAGCCTCTCTTGCCATCTCTCCGATCTTGAGAAGACCGTTTGCCAATCTCATCGTTCTTGTCATTTCCACTCACCTCCTCTTAGGCAAACATAAAGTCAACTGCTTACTTCTTACTTTAGGATAAAAAAAATCCGGGCTACCGAAAAAGCCAAGGTAATTCGCCTTGGCTACACGAGCCTTCGGCAGCTCGGATTCGTACTCAAAGCCTGGGAACGCCTCCTAAAGACCCATAGTCCCAGGCCAACCTTCGGAGGCCCTAGGCCATGAAATCCCTCAAGAACAATCTTATGCCCGCTCCACCATTCTTGCGGGCATCGCGGACATGCCATACTCTTCTCTTTTCTCTTCGAGACGAGCAGTACCGTAGATGCCAGCGATGAGGTTTGGGGTCTTACAACTCTAGAACCCCTTTAGGCATAAGTATATACCAAAAAGTCCCATTTGTCAATTACTTTTTGAACTAAGCAGTATACTTTAACTTTTGCCCATTATTCCCACTAATTTTTTCCCTTTATGCCCATCAGGGCTTACCCGAACTTCCCTTTAGATAGAGGTTTAGGACTTCGCCCACTGGCCCAAAGGCCACCTGGTCTCCCCTATCAAGCAACAATGCTTTGTTACAGAATTTCTTTATTAGTTCTATTTCATGAGAA
>Ga0315309_1000847_pt1 | contig 18622 bp, 17 predicted proteins | sample TDP4_MG_FD_203080 | JGI IMG/M metagenome (GOLD analysis project Ga0315309, IMG submission 203080) | Freshwater sediment microbial communities from Lake Towuti, South Sulawesi, Indonesia - TDP4 | ecosystem: Environmental > Aquatic > Freshwater > Lake > Sediment | place: Indonesia: South Sulawesi... | reverse complement strand
ACTGGGCCAAATATGGCCACGTCATCGCGAGCGACTATCGTAGAAGAATAGTGCTGTGCCTGATGAAGAGCCCTAAGACTCCGAAACAGATCTCTGAAGAAACAACGCTCTACCTTAGCCATGTGAGCCACGTGATCAGTGAGTTGATGAAAAAAGGAGTAGTAAGATGTTTAACTCCAAAACTCAGGAGAGGGAAACTTTTCAGTCTAAGTGATGACGGAGAAGAGATAGCTAAACAGCTGCAAAAGCTTGGTTAGATGAAAATGCGAGGCGAACCTGACCTATCTCCGGAAGATGAGAAAATTGTTAATGCTGCAATAGCTGGTATACCGTCAATTGAACAGATCCTTTCCGAAGCCATTAGAGTCATACCACGGGAAAGATTGTATAGCAAATACATTAAAGAAAACTTCAGTCGATGCGTAGTGGAGCTAGAAAGGAGCGCGTATAGCATTTACCTGGAACATGAGAAGAGAGCTTTTCCTTCCATGATAGAGCTTTGGGTCAATCAAAATAAAGAGATAATCGACAGCCTGAAGCATAAGTTGACTGATTTGGATTTCGTGAAAGAGATTTGCAAGCTCTTCTATCCTCTTGCCCGAATGCTTGAGTTCAGAGCTGGACAGATGAGGAAGACTAGAGGGGGTAGGACTTTTGAAAGAATCCTTGAAACCTTGTTAAAACGTATTGGATGTGAATGTGAAAGACCCAGCAAGGACGCGAGGAGGATACTGAAACGAATTGATCTCGTTATTCCTAATCAACATGTGGCGCTAACAAGGCCGGATCAAGCATTCTTCCTTTCATGTAAACGAACTCTCAGGGAAAGATGGAAGCAAACCATTCCTGAAAGAAAACCGGCATGGAGAGTATTTATGGTTACGGTAGACGATGCGCTGCCTGAAGACAAAGCCAAGGAAATTGACCAGCTTGGGATTATTGCTTATGTGAAGGACGAGCTAAAGCTTCAGCCTCATTTGCGGGCAATGGATTGGATTAGGAAGCTGTCCGATCTACCTGTTGATGTAGAGATAAGGTGAAAGATACTTGGTTGAGGTAACCCAATGCCAACTGCCCTTAAAACTCAGAAGGACCTTGAGAAAAAGATTGCATCGCTGCTATACAAGCCAATCAAAATCAAGTACCGAGGTCCGCAGGGCATAGGTAACACCTGGCAGAGAGAGTTAGGAATCATGATTAGCAACAAGCCTATTCCTGATTGGCATGGGATCGAAGTAAAGTGCCTTACTTGTGAAGATGGGAATCCTAAGAGAGGTTCTGACCTAACTCTAGTTACGAAAACTCCTGACTGGAATCTGTTGAAGAGGTTTGGAATAACACAAGCATCTTTCTTTCATCAGATACACTACAGTTACTTACAGAAGGGTCGGTCGCTATTTTTCACTGGCGGTCTTCGGTATATCGTTTCTCCTGACTCGCGGCTGATTGATTGGTATGTAGTTCCAAGGGGCTTTCCACCAACAGAACCTTATTCAAGAGCCCCTTCAATATCTGGGAACCATGTTTTCTCATGGAAGATAGAAGATCTGCTGGGAAAGGTCAGCAGGTTGTCCGTGACAATCGTCAAGAAGGATGGTGACTATCCCGAAGGAACTATAACGGCTCTTCGCTCCTACATTGTTGATATGTATCAGGATAGATTTGTCAAATTGCTAGCTGATGGTAGTATCAGGTATGAGCTGAGACGCACACCAGCTGAGGGAGAAGAATCGATATGGATGCATGTGGAGAAAGAAGCCCAAAACAAATTTTCAAATCACCCATCCTCGGATTCTTGGGAATGGGCTGACATCGAGTTCATAAAGCGAGGAGGGAAGTGGCACGATCACGGAACCGGTTTTAGACTAAGTAGGTCTATCCTGAACTCTTTGCTCAGTTTGGCAGCAGAAATCCTACCATACCGCTATTCAAGAACACACTGAATCTGTCTTCTGGTTAGGAGCTGAATCACTGATAAACACTAAAAGGAAGCCCCTCTGAGAACAACGTATGCTCTTAATCGCAACTGGATTTTCATCTTAGCAGATTTTTCATCACTACAGTAGGTTAGTAAGACACAATTACAAGCTTCATATCTAGACTAGCATAGCTTTGGCGACGTGTCATGGCCACACGGATCGAGAGAAGACATTACAAACATTTGAAAGCCACTTCAAAGAAGATGGTTTTTGGGCCATTCGAATGCCCAAATTGTGGAGCAGACCTATTTTTCAGGCCAGATAAGGAGCGGAATAAGGTATCTGTGAAATGTCAATGTGGTGTTGCAGGCGAATGGGATTTATCTCCACTGCTTCAACCGGTTGATTACTACAGTAGGTTGGTGGAAAGTCAAAATCAGAACAAATGAAAGCCTAAGATCATACCCCAAGTGTTCATATGAGATACATAGACAGGCGGATTGCGTCAAAGTACGAAGCTATTCTGATCGTTGGCAGTCTTCTCTTTGGCACAGGTACTTCCGATGTTCTTGAATGGTTGAAGAGTTTCTCGTGAGCTTCATGAATCTCCTGCAGCCTCGCCTTCAAGTCGTCAAGCTCACTCTGCAGTGTAGCCTCTAAACCATACTGCGCATAGCCCAAATGCAAATCCGCAGCATGAAGAAAACTGAAAGCCTTCAAATACCTCTTTCCTCCCGTTGGATTGTTAACGTCTAGATTTAGCTAAAGGCATCTGTTTCAAGTATTTAACGACTATAACCTATGGAAGTCTCTCGAGTTCTATGATGTCAACATCTATTTGTTTTGGTAATCCTTTTCTAATCTCGTCCTTAGCTGTAAAATATATCGTCTGCCAACCTCTCTCCGAAAGATTCTTCAACATATCAAATTCCTTAAGTAATCTTTCGGGATCCGCATGGATGAACGGTTCTTCAACAATAAAAAATCCTTTCTCCCCTTTCAAAAGCTTCTCCCCTAGCGCTATCCTTATTGCTGTGTAAAGTTGAGTCCACTCGCTCCTGCTTAACTCAGAAGCCTTCTGCAATCTTTTTTCATGTGAACGCTTAACCAATATCTCGCCAGCAGAAGAGTCATAATTTACATCTTCAAATATCCGGGACGTAATGTCTCTAAAGATCATGGACGCTCGGTTATCCTTCCCGAAAAGCTCCTCTGATTTAGCCTTTTCCTTCAATTCCAATTCCCGAAAGATTTCAAATGCCTCTTTGGAAACTGTGGCATCCTTTTCGATCTGCTCGATGTATTGGGTTATCCATCTCGCGAGTTTCTCAAGTGACTCCAAGTTTTTTATCTCAATGTCAAGCTTGAAGTTTGAAAATTCATCGGTAAATTGCAATTGTTGGGCTCTTTTAGAGAAATCCTGCATGGTTTTCTGGTGCTCCTGCAATCGTTCTTCAACTTCGTCTAGGCTCGCTTCGTTCCCTTTTTTCTGCTTCTTCGCCTCTTCCAGCTTTTCTTCATCGTAATCAACAGATATGCTAGGGTCTATGCTCTGACGTATCTTAGTTAATGCGTTTTGAGCCTTCTCTAAAAACTTCTCCGTCTCCTTTTGGTTGATTTGAAGATCCTTTCCTAAAATGCCCTTTTTCTGATTGAACGTCGCCTGCTTCTCTTCTGTTTCTTTAATTATCTGTGTGATTTTCTTCTCAGCCTCTTCTACAGTCTTGGCTTCTATCCCGAGGGCCTGCGCCTCTTCAATCATTGATTGTTTAATGGTTACTATCTGTGTGAGGGACTTGTCGGATTGACGCCATTTATAAAGCGAGATCATAGAAGCACATAGCAGAATGAAGGGGATGATTGAAAAGACCAATTCCCGACTAAAAGCCACTAATCCTGCGAATGAAATAGCGGTTGAAATTATTAAGTATTGGAATCGGTTCTTCCAAGACTTTATCTCTATTTCTAGTTGTGGTAGCTTTACTTTTTCCTTTTTTGAATCTAAAAGTTTAGCGTTAAGCTGAGAAATCCCATCCTTATCCGGCAGCGCTTTTAATTCCCCTAGAATCTGTTTCGCTTCGTTAAAGGCGGCTTCGAGCTTGTTGAACTCTGATTTTTTCTTTGCTTTCTCCAGAAGCTCGGCACTCTCTTCAAGACTTTTCAATTTCCATTTTATGTCAAACTTTTCTTTTTCTAGCTTGTCGATACCTTCACACTTGGCTTTCTCAATGTACGTCCCTATATCCTTTAGAAGTTCTTTCGCGTCATTTAATCTTGTTCTGAATTTATGAGGATGCTTATCGAGAATCTCTAGTCTAGGGGTAAGTCTACCCCTTTTTCTGAGTTCATCCTCAATCCTTCCTATATCCTCAGTTTTTACACCAATTAGCTTGCTAGTGACCCTCCCGTAAAACTTATCCTCATCGCTAATCCTTAGATCTGCATCTTGAATGACAAATATATTTTTCAGCTCGGTTGGATCTATTTCTAATCCTGGAATATCTGAAAGATGCTTTTCTTCCCCGAGCTTGAATTCCTTTCCATTTTTCTCAATCACTAAGTAACCCGCAGGCGTCTCCTCAACTTCATCATGGCGGATGAACTCTTCTGCGTTCTCACCTAAAAGTATCTTCAAAACTGCGTCGATAGTTAGGGTCTTACCTGATCCACCAGGCCCGAAAACAATGCAAATGTTTTTCTTAAACTTGGCGTGGAACGGGCGAAGTGGCCCGTACCTTTGGATGAAAGCTTCATTTATCCTCATGCAATTTTCCTTCCGGCTTTTAGCTCAGATAACACTTCAATTATTCGGTAATTGATATTCTCCTTCTCCTCAGTTGAACTCTCTTTTTTATCAAGCAATCGTTTGAAGTCATCATAAATAGGATGCTTAAGAATTTCTTCAACATTCCTGTACCTATTCTCTTCTATTTCAGCATTCCCAGCGCTCTTTTTCAACAAGTCGCTGAACTCAGACTCACTCATTTCACCATAACCAATGACCATGATCTTCAGCTCGCAAACTTCACTAACATGACTTTCCACCCATTCTCTAATTTCTTCAAGTTTTTGGGTCTCGAAGCCAGGCTTGATTTGAACTTCAAGCCTGTCATAATAAAAGGAATTAAGGGGGATCTGCTTGACATCACCTTTCTCGACATCTAGAAGAGCGACTTTTCTCTTCCCTAAATGTTTCCAATTCAAGGATATAGGAGAACCCGGGTATACAAACCGGCGGCCTTCACCCAAGTCCTTTTTGATGAAGTCAGCGTGAAAATGCCCAGCCAGAACGTAATCGAAGCCCAACTCAGAGAGAGTGTAGCTGTCTATTGGAAGGTATTCTGTTTCTTCTTCCTCACCAAAGTCTGCGAGACCATAGCTAATGTCAAGTGTGCAGTGAAGAAGTAATATATTTACAAGCTCCTTGTCCCTTACCTCATGTAGCCGGGCAATGAGGTCCTCGGAGGCTTTCTTAAGGAAGGGCACCCCGATGATGGCAACTTTGTCTTCTTTTATAACGTCAAACGGTACTTTAGTCAAAACACGGAGGTCAGAACCGAAGTCAAGGTTTTTTCGGAACGCTTCACTGTCATGATTGCCAGGAATAACAATAATCTCAAAGTCGTTTCCTGAAAAAACCCTAGTTCTAAGCTCGGGTCTAAGAGCCTCTGCATCCTCCTCGCTTTCGAAAAGGTCACCACTTATTGTAAGTGCGTCGACTTTATTTTTCCTTGCAACGTTTAGCACTTCCTGCAAGGCTTCTATAGTTCTATGATTTTTCCTACTCAGATGCACGTCGGAAGTGTGAAGCAGGCGAATTGAAAGCCCTCCCTATGTCTACGCATTCAAAGTAGCGATTCCCAGTTTAAGGTGTTGATAGTACATCATCCAAGATGTTATGCCGAACAGGGGCTTGTACCTCTTGCTACGTCTGGATTTGTCCGGTTTTTGCGAGACGTACTGATTGGAATGAATAATTGCCGTGTTTTATTGCCATCTCTATACTATGTTGGACCCTTCGAATCTCGTCTTTGGTATTGTGCTCGTCCATGAATACTACTCTATTGACTTTGTCATCTCTATTCATTCCATCGAATATGACAAAATCGATTGGATCGAAAAGTGCTTTCACGTCTTGGGGGTAGTATCCCAATGGAGTGAAAACTGGGTCGGCTTGCATTAGCATTTTTGGGAGGTATACCCTTCTGGTTTTTTCTATTGTTTTTTCTCTGATCTTCTTCAGTGTTTCTTCGATTTTGATTTGTTCTTCTTGGAGCTTTTCTTCCTGTTCCTGCAGTTTATCGTACCAATCTTTGCCGAACTTTGCCTTGTAGGAGATTTTTATGTCGCTGAGTCGGAAGAGTTCTTGGCAGTGGGGGCAGATGCCGAATATATTTCTTTGAGCTTCGAAGAAGTTGATCAGGATTCCAAAGCTAGGCATGGCCGTCATCCCTTAGACGACTTTCTTGTAGGTTTTCCATTCGACCTGCTGCTCCTCAATAGCCTCCTTGATCTGCCTTTGATGATCTCCTAGTTGAGAAGTGCCTGTCTTTATGTCAATCACCTTTATCGAATCGACTATTCCATTCTCTGTAAGTCCCTCGAAGACTATGTAATCTACAGGTTCGAACAGTGCGCGACAGTCATGACAGTTGAATGAGAAACCTGGAAGAGCAGGCGCTATCTTTTCGAGAACCTTGCCAACATTGACATCCAAGACGCCGCGTTCTGACCTCTCTCTCGTTTTCTTCTTACGTTCTTTGAGTTGATCTAGCGTGTATGAAAGTTCGAACCTCCATTTTTCGGCCGCATCCAACGCAGGTCCTTCAAGTGGTTTTCCATGGAATAGTTGAGCTTTAGTCAGAGGAAAGCTCATTCCGCATTCAGGGTTCGGACATTCACCATACAATTTCTTCTCGGCGATTAATCTCTTAATAATGCCTATTTCTGACATTCATGAAAACCTCTTCGAGGGGCAATCGAAGCCATAGAATTCCCGAGGGCATTTCAACAGTCTTCATAGAATTCCTCGAAACAGGTACCTCACGCTATTTGATGAGTTATTTCTAGATTTTAAAGCTTCCTCTGATAGCTCTCCATATCGAACGTCGATCGTGTTTGTTACGAGCATAGGGGGGCTCAGTATCGCGAGAGTAGGGCTTCATTTCTGACCGATAAGATATCCTTTTTTGGTGGTCAGAGCTTCAGAGTTATTATATGAGGCATCTTAATGCCAGATTTTCTGGACGCATTTGCGTGTGAAATTGAGCGGAAGAAGGGTCGGTTCAAAGATCTTCTCTCTCGGGGCGTTTCAAGCCCATTGGATGAGGATCTTCATAAGCTGATTCAGGCAAATTGGCATCCGCTCCCCTATCTCGATATCACTGCTGAAGAGATGGAGCTTCCGAGGGCGATTGCCGTGGACGGGAGCATGGCCGAGCGCCTCATGGCAGTTGGAAGCGCGTTCTACATCGTTCGTTCATTAGCTCGATGTGGCAAGAGAAAGTTCAGGCGACTGGAATCCGATGTGTTTGCTTCAAGGGCAGATGTCAAAGATATCGCCCGTTACGTCAGCCGGAGGTCAGAGTGGATTGAGCATGGCGTTGCTAGAGAGGCGGTGGAGGCGGAAGATGGCTGCAGATTTCTCCTTATGGATGGAAGCTTTCACGGACGGTTCATGGCTGTTCCTCGCGACATGCCGCATGAAGGACAGAGAGGATTCATGATTGATTACTTCCGTGAATATTCCGACCTACTTAAATACTGCAGGAATAGGAAGATTATTCCAGTTGGAGTAAGTAAAGACAGCAGAGTTACTCTATTACGAGATCATTTCCTTTCAATCCTCTTGGCAGAGGAATTAAAACAGATAGGGCTGTCTACGGAAGACACTGAGGAAATTAGTGAGACCTTCCAAAGGATACTGCGCAGGCGAAGAGGGCAGAGGGTAAGACGGTTCAGACTACTTGAATCCAGGTATGGAACTGGAAAACTGAATCGAGTTCTTCATATTCTGCTTGAAGCTAAGACACTTCGTAGCGATCATCAAATGATAATGAATTTCACGAACAGTGAAGGTTACTCAACTCCTCTCGAACTAGGTGCTTACGGTAGAGCGGCTGAAACCCTAAGTAGATATGAGCATGAACCCCGCGAATATGTGAACAAATACTTCCCTGAAGCAATAGAAGAGGCTGAAGACCCTGAGAAGTTCATTGATGAAGCAACAGATCTTCTCTCGAAGATTCCCTTCTTCCCAACCATCGTATCCTTCCATACCAGACTCGACAAGCGAGATACTCCGATGCGGATAGATGTGCCTTCATGGGTTTTCGGAGTCAATCGCTCACTCAGAGACCTGTCAGGGTTTTCTCCACTCACGGGGGTTGATGTGGACAGCATTCTCTCAATGCTCAAGCTCCTATTCGGAGGGATCCGGCACTACAATATTCTCCTAACCTCGGTTGATACAGAAGTTCGACTAAAGCGGGATGTTGTAGACCAAATCTATCTCCCGCTATTAGAGAAGAGTTTGAAGCTTCAGCTTCCACTAGCACATGTGAGAGGATATAGGCGTGGTTGGTATGTCCGCTGAAAAGAAAGTAGGCATCATCGTGGGCGAGGCCACAACCGACCTCTTCTACTTCGCAAGCAAGATTGACGACTACCCACCCAAATGGGAGTACTTGATGGTTCCAGCCAAAGAGATCGTTGATGGAGAAGAGAAAGAGGTTCAGGTACTAGCTCAAGTCGAAAGAATCGTATCTGCGAGCCAGATCCTGAGCCCTCAAGTTGACTTCGAAGCCATCACACGCATACTGCAAGCGCAAGTCGAGGACCTGCGGACTTGGGGGCAAGCGAGAATACTAGGCTACATCTACTCTGACCCTGAAACGAAGCAACGGAAAATTCTCTTACCTAGAAGAGCCGTGATTCCAGGCAAGTCTGTTTTCGTAGCTCCTGTGTCGCTATTGAAAGAGTTCTACTCAGAGACAGGTGACGACGGGCTGTATGTTGGGAGGCTAATTAGCCGCTCTGATGTTCCTGTCTACATTTCCGCTTCAGGGTTCAGGAGGCATCTAGCTATCATCGCTCAGACGGGCGCAGGAAAATCGTATTGCGGCGGCGTCTTGATTGAAGAGCTGCTCGAATGTGGCGCAACCATAGTCGTCATCGATCCACACGCAGACTATGTGTTTCTCTCCAGAATGCTGACTCCTAAAGGCGAACTGAAGCATCCGCTTGCCGACCGAATAACAGTGTTCCGTAATCCGTCAAGCACTGGACGCTATAGTGAGAAGGAAATCCCAAACATTCAACCCTTCGAAGTTGCCTTCAAGGACCTAGACCACTTCGAGATCTGCGACATAACTGGTATATCAGAGAAGTTCACGAGGCTGCAGGAGGCGGTGCGCATCGCTGTCGACAATCTCAGCTCCACAGAGAAGCGCTACACTCCACGAGACCTACTCAATGAGCTTGACGCGCTGTCGAAAGATGAAAAGCAGGAGCCCGACGTTAAGAGAGGTGCACGGTCAGCTGTTAGAAGAATCAGGCGTCTACTAGCGGTGAAGATATTCGGCACAGCGACAACTCCGCTTTCTCTGCTTTTGAAGCCTATGCATGTTTCTGTCGTAGATCTCTCAGGCTTGAATGATAGAAGCATAGACTATGTGGCGTACAGAATCCTCAGCGACCTCTACGACCTCAAAGCGGGAAGAATAGGGCAGGGTGAACTGACCGAATTCAAGTATCCCATCTATGTTCTTGTTGAGGAATCTCACAAGTTCATTCCGAAGGATGGCTCAACACTAGCGAGCGATGTGATCAATAGGATCGCAGCGGAAGGCCGCAAATTCGGGTTGTTCTTGACGCTGATAACTCAGAGGCCATCCAAAGTGCATCCAGATACCCTCAGCCAGTGCAACTCGCAGATAGTAATGAAGCTCACAAATCCTGAAGATCAGGAAGCTGTCAAGAAGAGTTCTGAGCGTATGAGCCACGAACTAATCGGAGACCTCCCAGGCCTGAACGTTGGTGAAGCTGTAATTGTTGGAGAAGTAACTCCGGCCCCTGTGATGATTAAGGTTAGACCACGTAAGACTCGTGAAGGCGGCTCAGATATTCCAGTTAGCGATTTGCTTAAAGAGGCTAGGCAGACCTCTCAGCAGAGCATGCCGCGCTTACCCGAGGGCGAGTTGAGTGACGAAGAGGCAAAGAAGCTGCTGAAGGAGGAGTAGCTCTTGAGGATCATACACACCTCAGACTTCCATCTTGGAACCACCACATACGGCATTGAGGATCCTGCAACTGGTATTAATCGTCGAGTTCATGATTTCTTTCAAGTATTCGACCAAATTGTGGGCTACGCTATAGAGAAGAAAGCTGACGCTCTGATTCTATGTGGTGACACATTTAAGGACATCAGCCCCAGCTCCACGCTTCTCAAGATGTTTGCCAGCAGACTCCATAAACTCACCTCTGAAGAGATCGAAGTTGTTATGTTGCTTGGAAACCATGATTCTCCCAAGACTGTTGGAAGAGCTGCGCCCCCAGAAGTCTTCGATGAGCTGAAGCTCAAAGGCATCCATGTATTTGCTAAGCCAGACTTTATCGATCTCAAGTCGAGGGATGGAGTGAAGTTCAGAATCTTCGCCCTTCCATACAGGCATCCTATACATATAGCCGCCAAACTTGAGAAAGCTGGAGCAGCAAAAGTCGAGCTTGACAGAAATGCTCTCCTAGCGGCATTTCAAGTTGAGATCAAGAGAAACTTCGAGATCTTCACGAAAGCGGGGAAGAAGGGGGCTAAAATTGGCATTCTGGCAGCGCATCTGTTTGTTGAGGGAGCCCGCAGAGGAGCCGAGCGTATCTATATTGTCGGAGAGGAGTTTGCTGTTCCGCCAAGCATGCTCCAGTCAGATGCTTTCGACTACGTTGCTCTAGGTCACGTTCACAGCCATCAAGTAGTATCAGGCAAGGTTCCAACAGTTTATGCTGGCTCATTGGAGCGGATAGACTTCAGCGAAGCGGACGAGCAGAAGGGCTTCGTAGACATCACATACGAGGATGGGCAGCTAGCATGGAAGTTCATTCCTGTTGACATACGCCCGATGGTCAAGTTAGAAGTGGACTGTACGCAGTCGAAGGACGCAACCAAGCTGGTAGATAGTAAGATTGAGAAGGCTAAGGTCAAAGACGCAATTGTCAGACTTGTCCTGAAAGTGAAACCTGAAACTCACATAGACTTGGACGAGATTCACGACCAACTATCCTCTGCCTTCTGGCACGAAATAATCTTCGACAGAATCACGGGAGCTCAACCAATTCCTACGACGGTTGCTTGGGGAAGCCTGAACCCGCATGAGGCCCTAGCCCGCTACTTAAAGGCCGTGAAACTGTCGGATGAGGACAGAGAATTAGTAGGCAAGCTTGGAGACGAGATAGTTGACGAAGCCTTATCGGAGGCTGAGAAGGCATGAACCTACAGTCCGTCACGATGAAGAATTTCAAGAGCTACGGACCTGAACCACAAACCGTTGACCTCAGAAACGTTGATGCTGTTGGCATAGGAGGCAGAAACGGGTCGGGCAAAAGCTCACTAATCGAAGCTCTAACATTCGCTCTCTATGGGAAGGCGACAGTAACCGAGATTCGAGAGCTAGGCGATGACGCATTAATCAATGATAGAGCTAGTGAAGCCTACGTCTCAGTCACATTCGAGAAGGATGGCAATGTCTATACGGTTGAGCGCACAGTCAGGCGTAGAGGAGCTGGCAAGGCTCGGCTCTTATCATCTATCCTACCTCAACCCATCGTCGACGTGAAAGCCGTCAATGCGAAAGTTGAATCCTTACTGGGCATGAACTACGAGACATTTGTCAGCTCCACGATTATCCGCCAAGATGAGATGGATAGATTAACAGCTAAGCGCCCAGCCGAGCGCAAAGAAATCCTGGCCAACATCTTCGGGTTGCAGGCATACGAAGCCATGAGAGAGAAAGCTCACGAAAAAGCATGGGAGATAAAGAATGAGATTACAGGGCTTGAAGCAACAAAGAAGACATTAGAAGACAAAATTTCTCAAGAAGAGGCTGTTAGGCAGAAGCTAGCCGACCATGAGGCAAGGATCAAGGAGTTAGAAGGAAGACGACAGAAAGCAGAAGATGAGAAGAAAGAACTCGAAAGCAAATTAGAGGAGATTCGAGATAAGAAGACTGAGTTCGATACCAAGACCTCTGAGAAACAGACGCTTGCCGAACAGCTCAAGAACGATGAAGGGAATGCAGAGGGTGTCGGTAAACAGATACAGGAAGCCACGGATGCAGGCAAGGAGCTTGAAACCCTCAGACCCCGTCTAGAAGAGAGAACCAAACTAGATGATGAGTTGCGGAAACTTACTCAACAGAGGGAGCAGCTTAAGGTTACTATAGCTGAATTGCAGAAAACAATGCAAGGCACAGAGCAGCGGATCAAGGAAGAGTCAGAGAACTACCAGAAGATCAAGGACTATGCGGTTCCTGAATGTCCAATCTGCAAGAGACCGCTTGACGAGCCCCATCGGAAACAGCTCCTAGAGGAGTATGAGCAGAAGATCAGCAGACTACAGAAAGAATGCGATGAATTAGCAAAGAAAGCTCATGATGCTAACGGTACGCTCAACGAGCAAGTAACCCCATCCATCGAAAACACGCAGAACGTCCTTAATGAATTGGAAAAATTGGACAAGAAGATTGGCGAATTAACCGCTACGGCCAACAGGCTACCGCAACTCAAACAGGAGGAAGGCCAACTCACTGAGCTTATCGCACAAAGAAAGAGGCGTGTCGGCGAACTTGAAGAAACACTACAGAAACTCTCCCCAATCATACAATCATTCACTACACTCGAGGAAGAACGAAAGAAACTCGAAGGTGAGCTAATAGCAATTCACGCGAACCTTGGAACAGAGACGGCTAACCGAGATCGTGCGAAGAAAGATTTGAGCGAAATTGAGGAAATGAAAGCCAAGCATAAGAAGCTCGTCAAGCAGATGGACGACAAGGGAAGGATCAGAGTAGCCTATGAATTTCTGGAGAAGGAAGTGTTCCACAAAGATGGCATTCCGACAGCCCTTCTTATTGAGATTGTCCCAGAAATCGAACAAGAAGCCTCCAAGATACTGAGAGACCTCTCCAACGGTAGAATGGACATCAACTTCAAGTTTGGCAGAAAGACCAAGGCTGGGAAGATGACTGAGGAGCTGATCGTAGAAGCGGTTGACCAAGGTCGGAGCCACCCCGTAAGCCGCTACTCCGGCGGGGAGAGAATGCGAATCAACTTAGCTCTCCGTCTAGGCGTGTCCGAGGTCGTCGCTAAACGAAGTGGCTACAAGGGCAGAATCGAGACACTAGTGATCGACGAAGGATTCGGCCCACTGGACGAAGAGGGTAGAAGAGCCACCGTTGAGATCTTACAAGCTCTAAGACAAAGGTTCAAAAAGATACTCGTGATATCGCATATTGATGATGTGAGGGAAGCTTTCGAGACAAGGCTTATGGTGAACAAGCCGATAGGTGGCTACAGCTCGATTAGTATCCTGTAGTTACCTCATAAAGAGACATTATTCAAGCCTGCTTTAGAAGCCTTTAGTTAGTCCTTCCGATACAACACTTTCAGCGGCCAGTCTCATTCAAGTTAGCTGCTGTTCACTTGAAGCTTATGCTCGGATTAGGTGAAATCTAGGTCTATTTATTAGACGATCTTCTCAAAAGACTCGGCAAAGACTGCGAGAGATGCATCTACGTCCATCTAAGAGACGTTACTTGAACAATAGGACTATTCTAACCTAGATCTATAATAACAAGAAGCAGGGTTGATTAGGAAAAGCTTCAGAAATTTCTTAAGCCTTAAACCGGAATCTCGAAGAGCTTTTTAATACATAGATACAATTTATTGATGTGTAAGACTATGCCTCGCGGTCCGACCGATCCGGGGATTGGGAGACGAATCAAGAGGCTCATTGAAGAGAATCCAGGACGATACTCTAGAGAAGACTGTTTCCACGATTTGTTGACACGGTTTCCTAAATTAAAGCCAGAACGATATTGGAAAGTTTTGAACGACATGGTTGCTACTCGGGAGGTAAAGATACTTAGGAGCAAGGGTCTTGCCCTAAGAGTAGAAAGAAAGGAAAGGAAAAAGAGAAGAAAGAAATCTGAGCGAGAAGCCAAGTTTTACGAATCAATGAGAAAGATCTTGGAGCGAGGGGATTTCAAATACAACTATGTCTCGATAGTATCCGAGATAGGGAAGAAATGGAAGCCGTTACCCGCAGTCCCGGACCTGGCTGCCGTAAGATATCTCTTAAGTCCCTTTTCTGATGAGATAGAGCTTACGGTCGTAGAAGTGAAAACCGAGCCTCCGAATCTCGACCATCTTTCTCAAAGCTTTCGCTATTCAAGATTCGCTGACTACTGCTATATTGCAATATCAAAAGAAGAGCTACAAGACTACCAAGAGGGGTACGACCAGTATCTAGATGAGGCGGAAAAACTGGGAATCGGTGTTATCAGCTTCTGGGAACGGACTTCCAAAGGCAAGGAAAGGTACGACCTTGACTTGGACCCCAAGAAACAGACTCCAGATCCCATCGAAAAACAAGAATATCTTGCCCACGTTGTAGGTATCTGGAAATGTATGAAATGCCAAACGTTTCATCTGAGGTCCGAAGGCAAAGTAGTAGCTGTAGAAAAACGCAGTGTTGAGCTCGCTGGAGAAGATAACATAAAAGCCGAGCGGTTCATCTGCGCAGATTGCCAAGCAAAGGCCTGATCCTAGACCAAGCGGTCATGGTCCTTTCACTGTAATACCTCAACCTGAAGCCAAAGGATCATGTCAACGACTACGGAAGATTTAACAATCCGTATGAATAAAATCCCTTAACTTTTTATTTTGAAGTCTTAAGTTCTTCCTTTATCTTTCTAAGTTCTTCCGTCATTTCTTCTCTTGTCATTCTTTTTACTTCTTTCTTCTCAGGTAACTTATGAATAAACCAAGCTACTGTTTCACCAGGTTTAGGTGTTATGTCACTTCTTTCTCTTCTTCTTCACAACTTCCCATCCTTTCCTAACAATCTACACTAATATCAAATACTACACTAAGGTAATAAATCACAACCAATCAATAGAGCAGAAAGATTTGGAAAAAAGGGAAACCGCACTACTCAATTGTGCTAAATTTGGACTTTACGTATCAATATACGGTGTGGTCGCACTATTAGTACTTGCAACGATTGCCTTAGTAAGTTCGATCTACGGTTGGAGCCTCGCTTACGTCATTTTGGCCATCCCATTTGGTTTGGCTTCATTCTTGTTCGGTAGATTTACCGTAAATATCAAAAAGTGGATATCACCTGAATGGTACGCACTCCAATCCTTTTCTCCTGAGCACGAACATGCGAAATCAATGCTGAATGATCTTTGCGTAAGATTAGGAGTGAAACCTCCATCTCTTATGGTTGTTTCAAAACTGATTAAACCAGTGATCTTTTTCTACTCTTCGGGCGGAGAAAGTGGTACTATCGTAATGTACGAGGGTGTCCCGAAAGCCCTTACTCACGAAGAATTAGAGGCGGCCTTCACACACGAAATACATCATGTCAAGAAAGCGACACCCGCGCTTCTTTGGCAGAATGTGCTTCGAAACCGGAGGACAGCGTTAGGCCTGGTAGGTTTCTTTCTTTACAATATGTGCATTCCTATTGTTGTTTCGCCCCCGTTTACGATTAGTGGACACACTGTGGGCATTGCGGTTTTAAGCGCAATGTGTCCATTGTGGCTTGCTGTTACTGCTGAAACTATGTTAATCCCAAGTGTCGCTGGCGCAATCTGGGTGTTTATCAAACTTGGACGTGCAATAGGCATAACAGAAACAACGTTCCTAATACAGCATGAACTGTACGCGGATTGGTTTGCCGCAATAACACTTGGACGACCATTGACACTTTCCCGGGCCTTAAGTGCGATAAGCACGTTGGGAGCTATAGGAAGCGTCCAGATTGCTCAGCATGCCCAACCAATCAATGTATCGCCGAAAGAAATGAAAGCTCTCCCGAATATCCTCAAGGTGAAGATGTTTCGTACAGAGACGCTCGCGGAGCGGCAAGTGATCTTGTTCGTGATCGATAAACTATTGAATTCACACGTTGCTGTTGAGATCGAAAGGAAACCATGGTCATTCGCTGCGGCTGCTTTACCCAAGATATCAAGTGAAATTTTCTCTGCATTGGAAATACCCACTAGGTCAACAATGACTCTCACTAAAAAGGGAGAAATTGAATTCTCGAATAAAGTGAATCAATTGGGAAAGAAAAATCTGAAGAGAATTTTCAACTTCATAGAAGATCATAGATCGGGCTTCAATATCAAGGATTGTGCAAACAATTTGGGACTGGATCAGGAACTTGTTCTCTATGGAATTTTCGCACTGATCATGACCCGTGTCATAGAACCTAAGTTGCTAGGGACAACGCACTAACTTTATAGCTCGGGCATTCGAGTTCTCTCTCATGTCAGAGACAGAAATTGCTTATCGTCTTTCTAAGAAACTAGTTGAACGGCTCAAGCCGGATCAGCTCGAAAGCTTTGATCAGATTTGGGAAAGTCTCTCGGAGGAGCGCAAGACCACAACTGTAAAAGAGAAGGTCTTAGGACTGGCCGGGGCAGAGCTAGTTGGAAGCCTTGCGTGGCCAATTGTTGTAGCTGTGACTGGGAGGCTAGTTGCAGATGGGCTGGTTCATGCCGCTAAATCAAGACGTCTGTCAAAGGAGATGCGGATCGAAATAACCAAGCAGTCAATTATCATATCCAATAAATGGGGAGTAGAACCTAGGAAGGCTCGCGAAATCATTAAGAAAATAATTGAAACGCTTGATTCAAGTCAAGAGATAGTCGACAGCGCGTTTTATGCGGTACCAACATAGGCATACATTCTAGGTATGTTCATTTCTCTGAGCGCAGTATGGCGAGCGTAGCCATCAACTAGCTCCATATCTTCCTCTCTTGCTCAGATCTTTTCTATGTAGGTCTAAGCCCGAACTTTCTTTCAAGCCATTCGTATTTGCCTTTGAAGTCGTAGAACTCTTCAGTGCTCTTAAAATCTAGAAGAGTTACTTTATCCCTAATTTCGTGGAGTTCGCCTAGAAATTTATTTTGAGCTTCTTTGAGCTGATCTTCCGTTGAGATCAGGAATATCTGGGACTCCCATAGGTCATGAGCATGCTTAAGCCTTAACAAGGCCGCTTCTAGGCTTCCCTTCAGGTGTACTTCAAACACGTATTTAGGACCGATTCTAGGCGGTTTATGCCAAACAACGTCAAACTCGTATCTTTCATGCCTCCACTTCCTCTCAGGTTTATATCCGATCAACTCGCCTAGAGCATAGATGGCATCAATCATCTGATCATGTTGAATCGATAATGGCGGTTTGGGCTTCGCTACAACGGAAGGTTTAACATAAGCCTTCGTCAGATACTCGATCACTCTGAGCGCTTTCTCCTCCCGTACTTTCATGAATCCAACTACAGCCTTCATCCTGTATCCAACCAACTCGTTAAGCTTCGATAGAGGAAGGTCAATCTCTCCAACGTCTTCTAGAAAGAATAGGTAGGGCCATGTCTTACCGTCGATATCTCTCCCTCAAACACTCTCTGCGAGACTATTACCGCTCTCTACCTGCTCAGGCTCATCGGCCAAAGGATACTTGAAGCCTACCTTACCAGCGTAAATCAGCTTACCCGCATGATAGAATAGCACATAATCACCTTCATCAAGAGATGTCCAACGGTCACGAAGCGAGCCCTTCAAAGCCCATAGCTTAACGACGCCAGTATCATAACGTCCAAGGATTTTTTCCCTGAGCGAAGAATCCCGAATGTCCAGTTCCTTAACATTGACGCCGTCCATTACGCTTCTTTTAATGTTCTTATAGAAACCGGGCGCGAGAAATACCTTCATTTCTCTCCACTTGATCTGTACGCATTTCCAATAATTGATTTATACCTTGAAACGCTTAAAGATACTTCTAGACGTTCAATGGAGATGATTTTTATTGCGGTCAGAAAACTACCTCATGAAAAAGCCCTAGAGGAAACAATGTCCGAAGGCATCAAGATAGTGAGAGACGAACTCGAGCATTTTCTAGAGGGAAGGGACAAAGTTGGCTATCTAGCTGCTCTCAAAGCAGCAGCAACGTCCGCTCGTTGGAGTGAAGTAAAAGGAGCGGTTGAGATCGGAAAAGGCTCACCGGTGAATGATGCAACAGTACATAACATCCTAGAGAGTCTAAAGGCGGCCACGTTGATAGATGAAAAAGAAAAGGTTTACAGAGTCAAAGACCCAATGCTCCGAACCCTTCTGTTAACTTCACAAATAACTTAACCGGGGCAAGTACTTAAGAGGCATAATTGACTTCAGGAGCCTTGGCGTCTTCATCTTAGAGGTACAGCTCGATGGCCTCTCCAAGATTCTCCAAAGCACTATACAACGCTCTTCTACCAATGAAAGTAGTAGGCTTCGACGATATTGTAGCCAAGGCCTCAAGCATCGTCAAAGCTGCTCCAAACCGAAAAGGCATCTTTTCAAACGGATTAAAAAAGCGCCTTTTTATTCATGTTCTTTCTCCCATCATTTTAACCGACAGAGTCAGGTCGACGTATCAAAATG
>Ga0315309_1000846_pt1 | contig 18631 bp, 15 predicted proteins | sample TDP4_MG_FD_203080 | JGI IMG/M metagenome (GOLD analysis project Ga0315309, IMG submission 203080) | Freshwater sediment microbial communities from Lake Towuti, South Sulawesi, Indonesia - TDP4 | ecosystem: Environmental > Aquatic > Freshwater > Lake > Sediment | place: Indonesia: South Sulawesi... | reverse complement strand
GCCTCAGCCTCCCCCCGAACTGCGCGGCTGGCGTATACAAGATAACTGTTACGGGCATATCTGGCTCAATTACGGAAAGCGCCGCGGTCTTAGTAGGTGTTGGAGTTCCTCCTGATGGCACAGATGGAGAGATACCAAAACCATGCACGAGCGACGTTGACTGCAAGAAGTATGGAGACGATTGGTGGTGTGTAGACGGTGAATGCTTGAAGGCTTGCGGAACCGCTCAAGCGAACTGTAACAGCGACTATTGCGCTCAAGACGAGAAATGCGTCTGGGATGCAGCGTCCGGCAAATGCCTTTGCAAACGGAAGGGCCTCACCCTCGCATGTTCAGGTAAGATTCTAGTCGAAACTGGCTCGGGTAAAACAGCTTACGGCAGCATAGTGATCACCAGCCTAAACGGATTCGAGGGAACCGGCAACATCATACTTTACGACGCTCAGCAACCAGACCAAGCGCCAAGTGACTGCATCGCCGCATGGATGAAGTACGGCGCTCAATCGGGAAATATTCTGCCTATAACGCTCCCAGCGGATGGCCAGATAGCGATCTCCGTTGTTGTCAGCTCAAGTTGCGTGGAAGAAGGCGTTCATTATTTCGGCGTGGAGATTGAAGTCGGCGGCAAAACGGCTGCCTGCGTGATCGCGGTTGAGGTCAAGTCAACAGGATTCTGGTACATCTCCGGCGTCGTAGAAGGAGACGAGCAACTCTGCACAATAAACGCTAACTGCCCACCATTCTCGGGAGGCTGCACGCAGAACGGCGCCCACTGCAACGACGATTGCGTCGTCTGCATAGGGGAACCTGCCAAAGCCATATTGAAATCTGTTGGTTTCACAGGAACAGTGCAGTTCACCGCATCGGCATCTCCGAAATGCTGTCAATTCTCAATAGAGAATATTCCTGGGTCCTGCTCTCCCACGCAACCCACATGCGCGGGCCGAGTTTGTAGTGTTGAGTTCACGCCGGGCGAAGTAGGAGGCGTTACAGCCCACGCAGATTTCTTGGTTCAAGGCGGAGGCAATAATCCCCCGAGATGTCAAGGCGGCTCCTGCCCTGAATATTCTCTCGCTGTCACGTTTGAGGGGTCCGGCGGAGGCATAGCGCAGTCTGTGACCGTTCTTTACCATCTGAGATGCAGAAAGGTGTAAGCTGATGCCGTGTAAAGACTGCCCAGATGAAGCCAACAAGAAAGCTGAGCAGAGGCCTTGTAATCGCATTCCGGACCCTGATCTCTGCAGGATATGGGAGATTCTCGCAGAGGTCAACCAAGCTCGCGTTCACTTTCAGAAACATCTGGAATTAGCCTCATGTAAGCGATGCAAGGAGGTTGCGGTGGAAATTCTAGCCATTCTTGATATTTACAGCCGGATGCTCAATAACGCTGAAAACTATAAGCTGGAAAGGCTGACGTTAGGTAAGAAGCTTCAAGCTCTTGCGAAATCTTTCGATTCCGAGGTTCCCACTTCTGAGGAGACGGGAAACACATGAGTTTACCTAAGGCTGTTGTGGATCAGATTCTCGCCGAGATGGATCGGAAGCTCAAGCATCGCCACGACAGCCGGGAGGGCTGCAGAAGCATCAACACGGACATGCAAATCATGAGCCGCGTCCGAACGTTTCCGCCGCTTAGAGTTCAATCTCGCGCCTTAGTGAGGAATCTAAACGCCGAATTCCTGGGAGGAAGAACGGCTGCCCAAATAATCAGTGAAGCTCAGTTTGCCTCAGGAGTCTCAAGTCTCGGTGAACTCGGAGATCCAGTGACGCTTACTGGAGCTGTAAAACTGAAAGAAGGCTTGAATGTATCGATCACTCGCGACGACGTGAATAATGCTCTAGAGATTGCTGCTGCAGGAGCAGCCGGCGCACCAGCAGACTTAACCTACGTCACAAAGCTAGATGAATCAGCTCAGCTTCCTAACTCTATTCAACATCAAAATCTTTCAGGCACCTTCCTACATGACCCGAAACCCCATAAAGCCAGCCATGCAGCCGGAGGTTCAGATTCCTTCGTCGACCAAATCATCAGACTGGCAAAGTTAGAGATCGACTTGAACACAGTTTACATCGACAAAGATGCAAGCGACAACATGATTTTCACGGATCCTGTTACGGGGACCAAGACATTAGCTCAGTTAGCTGAAGGTGGCGGAAGCATAGCAATTCTACAATACGGAGAGGGCGCCGCCGGCGCACAAACATCTGGCACGACGCGCTACTTCATCAACCCTAGAGGAAGCACCCCGCAAGCAGAGGCTAACTGCCGCCTCATATTGCCGAGAGCTGGAACGCTGCGGAACATGTACGTCCGAGCGTCCTTCAACAACCTGAACGGAACGACCACGATAACCGTACTCCTCAACGGAACTGAGACGACGCTACAAGTTGCATTAGCCGCCGGAGCGCTATCGGGAAGCGATACGACGCACACAGTGACGATAGCCGCCGGAGATCAAATAAGCATCCGTTCGACAACGGGCGGAACAAGCGGAGAAATAGACAACTTGACCGTAGCTATGGAGTTCGCGTAAGGGCCACATATCGAACGCATAGCGGAAGTGAAGGACATCTATGGGATCAAAGAAGATCTAGAATCCTCAATGGAAAGAGTAATCATGAAATCAAGGCTAAGAGCTTAGTTCCTCATAAAGAGCTTCCAGTTTATCCGTAATCCTATCGTAAGAGTATCGCTTTGCTAATTCGATCCCCCTTTTCCTCATCTCTCTGCGTCTTGCTTTGTCGTTTACCAAGGAAGCGATGGCAACTGAGAGTGACGCGACGTCTTTTGGAGGAACGACAAAACCAACTTTCTCACGCTTAATGATCTCCGAAAAGCCGACGATATTGGTTGTAATTACGGGTTTGCCGCAAGCTAGAGCTTCAAGTAAAACACCTCCAAATGTTTCCATAGGATGGACGGAGGGTAAACATAACAGAATACTGTTGCGGTAATAATCTGCAAGATGATGATATGGAACTTGACCAACTAAGGAGATCCGAGTGCCAAGTGGTTCACTCATGCGTTTAATCTTATCTACTTCGACCTTGGGTCCGTCTCCGACGACAACTAATTTCAGCTCAGGTAGCGAGTATAGCGCTTGTATCAGATATTCGATACCTTTACGTGGGTCAATTCTACCAACATAAAGGATGTTATCGCTGTCAACTTCTGTTGAACTAGGCGAAAATAAGGAAAGGTCTATACCCATTCCAATGACCATAACTTTGTTCTTATATTTACGAAGAAAAGACGAATGTTCCACCTGTAACTTGCTTAAAGCCAAAATCCTACTAGCATGTCGAAGCTTATATTCAAAAAAAGTGTGGGAGTAAGCGCGAACAGGTAAGGATAAAATATCATTCAATTTTCCGCCATAAGACACGTAGAATGGCGCTGGATCATTGAAAACGTTGACAATCAAGGGGATATTCCGCTTCTTTGTAAGATAAAGTGAAGATGTACCGAAACTTGAAGGTTCATGTATGTGAACGATGTCATAGTTCCTCCGTAACAGAGCCAAATTTGGCAATGTTATTGGTACGTAGTAGAGTGCAAAATTGTAGAACACGGCTTGGCGATACACCTCAACTCCATTTTCTATCGCAAAACTGTAGGGAGTAAAACTGTTCCTCGAGATATTAGAGGTCATTATTGTCACTTTATGGCCTCGTAGAACTAATCGTCTAGAAACCTGTTGAATCCAGATTTCTTTGCCTCCTTTAAACGGAGGATAGTACTGGCAAACCATCAAAATATTCAATCAGATTTTACCTCTCGACAACTCTATCAAATTTAAGATTAAAAATAAAAACACTCTGAATCTTGTAAATCTTAGAGATGACTCGGGGAATACGTCTATTGGGTTGTACAGCATGAGAATTTTTGTAGGATCAAAAATTCTTGGGCTAGATCTGCTTTAAAATGGAAATAATTTCAACTGGGCTTCTAATAAAATACTTTAGCATAGCTAGAGTCCTTATAGGGTTGAACACAAGCATGGTCAAATATGCTATTACTAGCGTCCTTTTTCTAAGGTTTTCCACGTATTTATAACTGAACTTATCAGTAGAAATAAAGCTCTTCTGGAGCATCATGTGTTCCAAGTAATCTGAAGTTGCTATGTCATTTTTAGTTAGAAACCCCTTCTCCTTTGCGATTTCAAACATTCTAGTATTTGGATACGGTTGAGCGACAAATATCCTCGGAATAACCCCTCTCTTAGCTAATTTGACAATGAGCTTCCGCGTACCATTCAATGTTTCTTTTGTTTCACCTGGTATCCCGAAAATGTAGAATCCAAGCACACCTATCCCGTTCTTAATCAGTAACTGAGAATTTTCCTCCACCGTCCTTAAATCGAGTTGCTTACCTATTACGGAATTCAAAAAGTTTTGATCACCATTCTCAATACCTATCGCCACATAACGACAACCACTCTTAGCCATCTTTTTCACTAAAGATGGCGTGAGTCTATCCACCCTTATTCCATTTGGGGTTTCCCAATTGAACTTAAGACCACGTTCTATGACTTTTTCCAAAATCATTTCGGCTCTCTTGATATCTAAAGTAAAGTTATCATCCTCAAAGAAAATGTAGCCTATCCCATAGTTCCTTACAAGAAGTTCCAATTCCTTTATTACGTGATCCGGGCTCCTAGCGCGCCATCTCCTTCCAGACAATCTGCTAACGCTGCAAAAACAACAATCATAGGGGCATCCACGAGAAGTGATCATTGTAGCCCATCTAGCTACCTTGGCTCTCCTAGAGGCAGCTCCAACATAGGCCGCCTTAACATATTGATCTATATTCACTAAATCCCAAGCTGGAAGCGGTATCTCATCTAAATTCTCAATAAGCCCTCTTTTCCCAGCGAATATGGCTTGTCCATTCTTTTTATAGTACACACCTGTAACACTGGTTAAATCCATTTTCTTATCATATGCGTCAACTATTTCGTAAAATGTAATTTCCCCTTCGCCACAAACCACTAAGTCTACATATCCACTATTTAGGCAGTACTCGGGAGATATTGTTGGGCCGTTTCCCCCTAGCACTACGAGGGCATTTTTAGTGACTTCTTTTACTATTCTAGCTACGTTCAATGCGCTATCTAACTGAAAGGTGGATAGGCAAGAAATTCCCACGATATCTGGGTTGACCTTCCTTATTCTTTCTGCTATTTCAATCTCAGAAAGTCCATAAGCTACTATTCTACCCTTGAAGTCACTGCAATTTAGATAGTTCTCAGCTAAACAATCCAGTATAGTTATATCATTATAGCCCTTGGATCTCATGTAACCAAGTATGTACATTAGTCCCAATGGATAGAAAGTTCGCACTTCTTCAAACTTCGCGCCTTTTACCGTTAACTGAGGCGGGGCAATTAACAATATTTTCAATGATATTCCCGTTAGTGAGTATCTATATGAAGATAAAGAGGGTACACGTTCTCTAATTCGTCACCAATTATTATGTCATTAGTTAACTCTGAAATACCTTGCGTGCTTGTTTAAAAATCTTAAGTAAAGACACATAAAACCAATATCCTGCTATGCAAACTACCGTCAAACTACTTAAAATCAAACCTAAAATTTCACTTGTTGCCTTACTGCAAACTAACCGAATGGCACAGTCGCCTTGTATACTGGGTTGTATTAACATGAACTCAGGTCCTATGGCAGTTATTGGCACCTGGGTTCCGTCAACGTAAGCCTTCCAGCGCTCATCAAAGGTCATCTTGACTAATATGCCCGTAGCCATCTTGAAGTTCCGAACGTTTATCGTTATTTCATCCACGGACATAACTTTGAAATCAAGTTGACCATTTATTGATGAGTTTTCTACAAAGTTCACATAGTCCAAAAGGTTCGCGTTGTCAAGTACGTTCTCTATTGGTCGTAACTTCTGAGCTTTTTCGATGTCAACCGCTTGCACGAGTTCCTTATGTTTTAACGGTATTTCAAAGATTCCAAATCCGTAGAAAAACTGTCTCAGCGGTAATAGTTTTTCAAATTTATATGGATAAGCATAGTCATAGTATGGTGTACTAGCATTCGGATAATTAACAACAACATACCTGATGTTCAACGCCTTAAACCAGAGAACCGCCAATGAGCCATTTGAACCTTTATTGACTTGATATGTAACATGGTCCCACCACCGGTTCGTTGCTCCTTGGTCGGTTACTCCACGCAATTGAGGGACATCTGAGAAAACATTCAGCCAAAAACTTACTGAACCAGTTACATAGACTCGCTCACCTTCCTCTACATGATTACTTAGCCATTCCGCTATCCTATACTCTGGGCTTTCAGTTATGTTTGGATTCGGTTGCGTTAGGATCCATGCACTTCGAAGAAATGGAAACGAACTCACTATCAGCATAATTAGTATTGTTAACATGTACGCCATCCGTAACAAGCTCTTGCCTCTAAAAAACCGTGATTCGATGTTCTTTAGTCTGTCATAAACGCTAGTCAGCATCAATCCTAACATTATCGCGATTCCCATGTTTAGTTCTGGCATCAACCTACCTAATTGGGGTATTAAAGCAACTTTAAACAAATGCCATATTAAAACAAACGTTAACAATGCAGATGTCCACAATAAACAGATGAACCATGCCTGCAGCTTTGGTTTTCCGGAGAAATAGCTCCTAACCCACAGCAATAGTGGAAAGAACAGTATCATCATGAGCAATGGCACAAAGATTGATATTTTTCCAATTGGGCCCGAGGCACCGAGAGACGCGGATATAAACGGAGTGTCGTACTGAAATGCAACTAAACCGTAACCGATTAATCCGCAATAGGCCGCAGCTTTGAATTTTCTCCGTTGTTCTCCAAGAATAAGTTCCGACAAAAGTATGACCGTTATAATAAAGGCGAGAGAATAAACGGCGATCAAATTAATTAGCGCCGTCACGGCGATGGTCATAGCTGCTACAACATAGTTTTTAAAACCTGGTTCTTGCAGTGCATGGAGAAATGTAAGAGCGGCCACTGGAATTACTGTTAGACCAATGACGTGAGGGCCTTCGCCAAAGACTGTTAGGATAATTAGGCGTGTATCGTTCAGAATTGCAATGCCATTAAGAAACGATGGAATTAAACTGTACATAGTTGCTGTTAAGAGAGCTGTTCGCCATCGCTGGGTCAGGTATTTAGTGAAGAAATATAGCGTTACAGGGCCAAACGCATACATAATCGCCACTATAATCCTATATCCTTGCGCTATTGATATGGCCGGGAAGATCATGTGTAAAAACGCGATCGTGTATGAAAGGAAAGGGGTGTTGAAGAGGTGAAATGGGTAACCACAATATTGTAGCGGATTCCAATTGAGATTTGGATAGTTCTTAGCAATGAATCTCGCATAATCTAGGAATGCTGACTCGATCGAGCCCATATACGAAGTGTATTCTCCCATGAACAAGGGATAAATAACAGCAAAGTTCAGCGCAAAGATGGCAGCAGGAACCAAGACATTAATGATTCTAGAATTCGTCAATAGCGTGTTCTCCGAGGGGCGCCAAGGATGCTTATTGTCATGTTTGAACACTCTCCTTTTTTAGTTTAACTAAAAACAAGAAAAAAGAAATATACTTAGAAAAGAGTTGACAAGTCAATGAGAAGGTAGTTCAATCTTCGGAAGCAGAGATGGATGACTCAAACTATTGAAGACCTAGCCTTGCGATATCCATTTGGCCGTTGCATGTATCAATCGAGAAACCCGATCGTTAAATGGGTTCACAAAAGGCGGATAGAAAAAGCGCTTAAGTTTATCTCACCTAATGTCGGGTTCATTCTAGACGATGGTTGTGGAGACGGGCATTTCATCGCGCGTCTTCAAGAGAAAAAGGTTGTCGGACTGGACTTATCCATTATAAGACTCAAACGTGCAAGGAAACTAGCCCGAGAAGCTAGCCTAGTCAGGGGTGATTCCCAAAACCTCCCATTTAAAGAAAATAGTTTCGACTGCATATTATGCTGTGATATTCTAGAACATCTTCCTAACCCTGATCGAGCGGTACTTGATCTTCTTAGAGTTCTGAGACCTCAGGGCCGCGCAATCATCAGCACCCCTAACGAAATGATCTGGAGAATTGGCAGACTTCTTATGCTGAGGTTCCCCTTTAAGCTCGCAGATCATTTGCAGAGCATTTCCTCAGAGTATTTGGAAACGATTGTAGGAACGGGCGCAAAGCGTGTGGAGGTAGACGGGGTTCCCTTCAAAGACTTCCCATTAAATCTTAATAGGATTGAAGTTTTCATGAGGGGTTAGGGCATATGACCGTTCAACTCTCTGGTGATGCCATTGAATCACACTACAGAGCTTTTATTTCCCGATTTGTAGACGTACTAGCCATAGCATGTTTCACAATCGTAATAAGCCTTTCAAATACAACTTGGATAGATTATCCTCATGGCGCTGACGTATACTCCCATCTGACTAAAATTCGGTACATACTCGAATTCTGGCCAAATGATAGATGGAACTTTGTATGGGCAGGCGGAACGCCTTTTCTCAGATGGTACGGCCCTATACCCGCTTATTTAATTGCGTTCTTCACAAAAATTACGGGCTTTTCCATTTACCTTTCATTTAATCTTATCTTTTTAACAAGTGTGATTTTGTTTGGTGCGATGCTCTACCTAGTCGTAGGCAGTTTATCAGAAAATGATCGTTTAGCATCATTAACTAGTGCACTGCTAGCTGCCTCTCCAGTGGCTCTTTGGTACATAGGAATTGAAGGCGGCATGTACCCGAGAATTATAGCTACAGCCTTATTCTCAATGGCTCTCTATTTTTTGTTAGCGCACTTGAAGCAAGTGTCTAATGGCAAATATGATCCCAAGATTTATTTTGCCACCGTACTGACATTTTCCTTAACCATAGTAAGCCACCAGTGGGTTGGGTTTGTATCTGTATTAACTTTCCTTGTGTTGATTGTTTTTTGCGTTGAGAATTGGAAGTCAAAATTGGCTACAACTCTTAAGATATTCGTGCCATCCTTGATTCTCTCCGCCTACTATCTGATACCGTTCTCCACGGGCATTGGGAAAGAGGTAATCAGATATGCCACCCCATATAATCCATTTGCTCCGCCTTCGAAGTTCACTCTTTCCGACCTTGCTATGTTTCTTACGGGAGTTCCGAGGGCTAGGAATTGGGGTTTGTCCGTTCTAACAGTGCCTCTTATGCTCACACTTTTGATGTTGACGTTTATCAGATTGCCAGTGCTTAAAGGTAAAGGGAAATCCGCACAAGATTTATCGATCAAGACCGCGAAAGCCTTCGGAGTGCTTTCCATCTTCTTTATTATTTATCCTTTCTTGGGCGCTGATCCTATGTTTGTGTTTTTCCTGATAATCTACCTGCCTGTCTTCTGCGGAATCTTAGTACACCACACATTAATAGAAACTCGTGCAAAACTGAACAGAACCGGAGTTAACAGAGCCACGATCATTAAGGTTACATTGCTCATATTAATTGTAATTACGACGTTCACGTATCAATATCCAATAACATCCTACTCTGTTAAGATTTTTGAATCAAGTAGAGCATTAATGCCGACATCCGACTTGCAAGCTGAGGTTCAAACTTTACTGGCAAATGAAAGTGTAAAAATCGCTAATTACAGGTTTGGGTACCCAGGAGCTAACGCCTTCAGTTATCTGCATCCGCGTATTCCTCAAACTGGACACTGGGATGCCATAGGGGTATTGCGTAAAGATACCTACTGGTGGTTTGAGGTTGCAGTGTGGGGAACCCCTAGTGACCCAACTGGAGAATATAGGCGTGCCCGCATTGGTTTTTACCCAGAGACGAATTTTCTATTAGACTGGTTTGCCGTGAAATGGTTTGTTGTGCCTCCTTCCTGTAATACCACAAAATTCCTACAGGCCCCAAACTTTTACCAGGAAATTTATAGGAGTAAAGATGTCCACGGGCATGTATACGGGCACTTGTTCGTCTACCAGAACGCTACAGCCATAGTTTCCCCGACCGTTGTACCTACGCTGCTCTTCATCGGACCATACGAATATTATCGCATCTTTGCATATGCAGATTACGATAGCCGATACGTTATCCCGATTTTTGGTCAGAATTTTATCGATGATTTCACCTTGGAAGAATTAAAAAATTTTGACGTAGTCTTACTATACGACTATAACTATCATGATTCTAACAAAGCCTGGTCACTATTGGAGCCATATATCAAAGATGGCGGTTCTGTAATTATCGATACTGGTACCTCCCCCGAAGTCAACGCTTCCTTTATCCCGCTTCCCAGTCCAGTGGATAGAACATCGAAAGTTGACTTTGGTACCGAATGGCATTTTTCCTTAAGTAAATCTCCCATAACCGATAACATCAACTTTAGTCACTTTGATCCAGCAATCTACGGAACTGGACCTTGGGCTGTTTCATCTTCCTTTAATGAAAGTGTTCGATCATGGGCAAAACCAGTGTTGTATGATATGGGCTATCCTGTTGTAGTGTCGGGTGAGTACGGCAAAGGACGTATTGTATGGTCGGGACTAAATTTACCCTATCACATATCAGTATACCATAATTTTCAAGAAGCACTCTTTCTGGGTAAAATGGTTGATTGGGCTTCGAAAGCCCCAGTATATAGGACCATAAAAATCGACCACACCGTAGAACGCGTAAACCCGGAAAAAGTAGTGGTCACGATTAACAACCCGTCAAAAGGGGTTCTCTTTAAGGAATTTCACTTTGATAACTGGTTAGCCTACTCAATAGATGCCAATGGAGTGAGGCAAAGTTTGCAGATCTATGAAGCTGGACCATACTTCATGTATGCGCGTCTACCAAGAGATGCAAAGTACCCCATTAAAGTCATTTTTGAATACGGAATGACATGGATCGACTTTCTCAGCGATTCCATTAGCGTGACTACTCTTCTTGTGCTGACAACTTACAGTTTCGCTCCATCGATATTCAAGCGAGCATTTGGCCCCTTCATCTCCCTTGCTAACTGGGTAAGAAGGATTGTTAGACGCTTACGCGAGCGGTGGTATGAAGAGTGAAAGGCCAACAAATTAGGGTTCAAGATTTCTTGCATACCACTATATAAGAAGCAGGAAATGGGATCTTATAGTTCAAGCCTTTAAGAGCCCTGAGGAAATTCAGGAGAGGCAGAAAAGGGCTTCGTTTCGCTTTGCTTCCTATAGGTGAAGGAAGGTTGAGAATCATGTGCGCGATTACATAGATCCAGTCCATAGGGCCGCGCATATGTACGCTTAACACCTCAAATCCGCACTTAGAGCAGATATCGCGTAACTGCAAGTCCGTAAAAACATGCATATGTCCCCACTCCTGAAAATGTTTCTTCTTCATAGCGTGAAACTTCTCTAAAGCAGGATGGGGAACACCAATTTCAGCTAATCCTCGAGGTCGTAGGACCCGATAAGTTTCCTTTAAAACTTTACTCGGGTGCTGAACGTGCTCCAGAACTTGATGAATGTAAACATAGTCAAATACTTTAGATTTAAAAGGAAGATTTTGGGCATCTGCAACAGCGGTAGGCTTAACATCTATGCTCGTATCCACTGAAATTACGCCACGTTTGTAAAAACCACAACCAATATCAAGGGACATGTCAGGTTTTTTCATTGTCTGCGACGATGCCATGTTTTATGGAGCCCTTTCTACTATTTGGTCAGTTGGCTGTATAGTCTAATATACTCATCAATTAGAAAGTTCCAATTCCTCTTTCTTTCTACTAGAGCCCTAGCTTTTTCTGCAAAGCTTCTTGCTAGGCGGGTGTTTTCCAAAAACTCTAGGATTCCATCTGCCAATTCTTCAATACTCCTAGGTTTAACAAATAACGCGCCTCCTTCTATGAGAGATTCGTTCCACTTGAGTTTAGCAGCAACTATGGGCGTCTCCGATGCTGCAGCTTCAAGGAGAGTATAACCAGCATTATATGGGGCTACAAATACAGCGGCCTTTGACAGGATTTCAGGAACTCTTTCATAGGATACTGGTCCCAAAAATCTAACACGATCGTTTATGCCGAGTACTCTCGCCAAATTTTGTAGATACATCCTCTGCACGCCGTCTCCAGCAAGCACAAATGTGGTTTCAGTTTTCTTTAGGACTAGATATGCCGCTTTGATGAAATATTCAGGCCCCTTTAACGGATGTAGGCGACCTATAAAAAGGACATATTCTGAGGGTTTTTTCACTAGATTAAACCTACTAAAATCAATTCCATACGGAATTTCCTCTATTTTCGATCTAAAATTTCCAAGATATTCTAAAGCTTCCTTGGTGGGGGCAATCACCACATCAGCCGAATTTATGATGTAAGCATATGCTGTTCGATTTAAAACCTGCCTCAGAAATTTGATAACTGGATACTCTTGAAAAGCATAACCAGTGTTATGAATCGTAAGTAAAAGGGGAATTTTCCGCTTTAACACCTGTAATTTGGTTGCTAAAGTCGCTAAAAAACTGGTGATATATTCTTGACCGTGTACATGAATTAAGTCGTGTTCTTTTAATATCTTGAAAAAAAGTTGTGGCGGGAAAGGATTTCTAAGTGGTGGAATGACAGAGCGAATTTCAGGTAGATCCAGATGAGGTAGCTTAACGACTTCCACACCATTCCATAACTCACATCTTTCCCCGCAGGAGTAGACAGTTACTTGGAGGCCCCTCTTTGCCAAGTATTTAGATAATTCTAATAGGTGAGTTTCGACTCCTCCTAGAGCATCTGGATAAAAATAAGGCGCAACATGAACCACCCGCATTTCCATCATCTTCATAATTTATGAGTACGCATATCACTTTGCTTTTCCGCTACTATAACCAAAACGCATCCCAGATTGATCAGTCTAATCTCGCGCAGATGAAATCCCGTTCCCAATAGGAGATATCGCAGCCGACTGATGCTCAACGGGAAGTAGGGGACTTCAAGTTTCTCTTTGCGAACTAGCGTCCATAAAGCTCGAACAAGACCCCATCTCAAGCCTGCTCTTGGCGTCACGATAATAACAAATCCATAGCTTCTAAGAATTCGGTTGATCTCATGTAGCGTTAATTTCTGGTTTGGTACATATTCAAGGGTTTCTGAAAGGATTGCGATATCAACGACCTTATCTGCGAATGGAAGACCTTCGATAGTACATTCGATGCAAGCGAGATTTCCCAAATTCATTGATTTCGCGCGCATCGCCAGAAACTTGACAAAATTCCGTCCGATGTCAATTCCCACAACCTCGGCCTTGCTATCTATCGAGGCGATTCTTGTGGCTAAATTTCCTGAGCCAGCCCCTAGATCAACTATTTTGTTGGCACCAGAGGGAATTAGGCGCAGGATTTGACTGTTCTTATTAGAATGCCACATTCGTCTAGGAGGGAAAAAGCTTTTTTCAGCTCTATAATAAGCGTCTCCGTTAATTTCATCGTAAAACTTCTTGCACTCTTTTTCATTAAATATTTTGAACCATTTGTTAGCAAATAACTCCAATCTAATACGCAGAAGATCGAAAAACATTTTGTACGCCTGTTTTATAGGAGAGACTTTCGATCCAGGTTTATGATGCCATACTATGGGGATTTCCCCAACCTTGTATCCCATTTCATGCGCCTTTATAACAAGATCGGCATCGAATGCAAACCCGTCTGTGTTTACTTGATTTATGATGTTAAAAATGGCTTCTCTTCTAAAAGCCTTAAACCCTGTTTGGGTATCAAAGTAATCTAAGCGAAAAAGTAATCGAATTATCGTATTGAAAAGCCTTCCTAAGAATACTCTATAGACGGGAGGATGATAAACCACGGAAGATGGATGTACCCTAGAACCCATTGCCACATCAGCGCCTTTCAGAATCTCATTGACAAGACGGGGTATCTGGTCAGGTGTGACTGCCATATCAACATCCATGTACAGTACTATGTCGCCAGTGGATGACTCTATTCCGTTCAGTATGCCACCTCCCTTGCCCAATCGCACTTTGCTGCTAACAATTTTGACGAAGCGGTACTTTCTAGCAAATTCATTTGCTATTTCCAATGTGCGATCTGTGCTACCGTCTTCTGCTATAACAACCTCAATATCATGCTCAGCTTTCGAAACATATCGAGCAAACTCATCGAGACATCGCGGCAAACGCGCCTCCTCGTTATGCACGGGAATAACTATAGAAATGAGGGGCCTGCTGACTTGAGGCAACAGCTCATCTATACCTCATGCCAAAGAGATCGGCATTCTGACATTGCTCCATGCGCCACTCCGTTCCATACAGCGTCCTCCTTTCACGATGAGGCCCTGAGGATCCTTTGAATCGGCAGACCCAAGATTTAGGCATAAGATTCTCATTAGTTCTACCGCCATTATTGACCTATCGATACCCTTTTCGCTCAGATTAACATTGCCCACTCTAAGACTGTTCTTGAACTTTTCTACGGAACGATAATTTATGGGCTAGTTCATGCTGTTTTGAGGTTGAATGTTTTCCCTTCATCTAGGATCTTCGGAGGAACCTTGTCCTTCCATTTCTTTAAGAAATCTAGATCCTCGTTCTTGGTCCTCAACTCATCTGGGAGCATATGAGGAATCTCTTCTATAATCGGGTAGAATCTGTTGCACTTCGGGCAGACGATGAGGCCTTCAACTATCTCTGTCTTCTCCTCGAAGACATACAGGTCTAGAGGATAGTATTTGTCGATCGGGCAGGCGAGGATATCCATGAGTCTTCTCTTCATTTCCGCTACGACCTTCCATTGGACTAGTCGGTTTGCTGTCAACCTAGATATACCGCTTTTCCTTGCATTACGATGGCTACTATCTACTCCACACTCCTCTCCCGATCTCTCTATAGATCAAACTGGCTTTCTCGACGAGCATTGGGCTGAGTGTGTGTGCGCAATCAACGATTACAGCTGATTTCGAGACGCTTGCAGCCAACTCTCTCACGTCCATCTCACGGAATTCATCAAAAACAACCGGCAGTGACCATTCAACTTTTGTGTCTACCTCAGAGCTATATGAAGAGCGATTCATATGCCCATGTACGAGTTGCGAATAGTTCTGCGTCCGTTAGTTGCTCGAAATGTTGATATTTAACTAAAGAAGAAGCCCATGTAGTGGTTATTGGAATCTCCTATCCTCACCTATGTGTCTCGAGATGATTGCTACTGAAGGAGAGTTGAATGTACTCTTCAAGTAGGTTCTAGCTATGAAAACTAGACGCTTACTGATCGGATTGATTCTCTGCGCGTTGGCTCTGACGCTTTCGTGGCGAACAGAGCTATTCTTGACGATGGGATTAATTGCTTTCTTGTTGGTTACAGTCATGCTCTTGGTAGGCGGCGTTCTCCTTGCCGATGGACTTTTTGGCTTAGAGAGGTTTCGTAAGAAGCCACCTGCTGGAGAAGAAGAAGGAGTAAGGTCATTTCTCGACAATCCGTTGATCCTGTTCACAGTAATCGCCATCCTCACCACTTTTCTTGCGTTGCCTTTGATGGGGGTCTTCAACGACCTTATCACGCGTTTTGTCATCGCTGTTGGGCTTGAGGCTGTTGTGAGGGATATTCTCCTTCCCCGTATGACCAGCTTGGTTGCAGGTTTACTGAGGCTTCTGGGCTTCGACACTAGAGTCTACAACTTCTACCTGCTAGAGATAACTAGGGATGGGAAAACTGTATGGGTCGCTTTATTATGGAACTGCGTTGGATGGCAGAGCCTCATACTCCTCGCAGTCACATTCATAGTTGGCCTTCAAGGCAACTACATGGGGCTGAGCAAGGGTATGGTCCTGATTTTTGGGATACAACTCACAATACTTGTCAACATCGTCAGAATAGTGGCTGTCGCTTCTCTAGCTTTCTCACATGGCGCTGAGACTGCACTGCTCTTCCACGAGTATGGAGGCACAATAATGGTGCTGTTCGTGCTCTTCCTCTTCTGGTTCGTATCCTTCAGGTGGATACTTGAGAAACCTGCAGAAACTGAAGAGAAAGAAAGCGAAATAGAACAATCTAACTCTTCTTGACACGTCCCCTCTTAGCCAACGATTTAGCGAACAAAGGGATCAAGGGAACTGCAAATACAAGGAGAAGCAGGTTTTCAGGAACAATTGTACCAGTATTCTCGCGACTTGTGGCTGTGCCGAGGCCCCAATACACAGTGCATGTGCCCGAAACCAATGTGAGTGTCACTGAAAGTGTTCTACTGCCAGTTCCATCGTTCAGCCACGTTGTAATGGCGTCGCGATCATACCAGTCAGTCGTGTCATAGGCTGTGGTCCATACTACCGCACGGGCGCCCCCAGATGTGACCTGTAGCGTTTTAGACGTCTTCCCAGTAAGCCCTATGGTTACATCGAGAACTCCAGCGGTTCCAGTCCCCTTCTTGCAATCGACCCCAACCATCCAGCTGGTCGCGTCAACGCCCGCCCACCAATTGCTAGCCCAATCGCTCTTTGACCAAGTTATCGATTCGCTCGCCACATCGAACAAATTACTGTATTCTGTACCTCCGCCAGATGTGGATAGTAAAGTGCTGCCGGGGTAAGCGCCAACCATGTAGAGGATGTTGTAGGTTGTTGAGGCGCTTACGTTTTGAACCATCGTAGAGGAGCCGCTCAGCGCAAGGAGAATAATGCCCAGCAAAACGATCAGGATAAACCCTCGCTTCCAACCTCTCATAAAGAACTGCCAACCTTGTCAGCAATTTCATCAGTATGCCTCAACAAAAAGGTTTTGGTTATTTCCATCTTTCAGGAATGCTTCAAGCCCTTTCTATTCGCCCCTAAGCTTCTCAGCATCCGATCTATCAAGTCTAGGATTTGATGGGAGTTCTGATACGCGAGTCGCAGGTTTATAGAGGCATCTCTGGAGGCTGTCTGGACTGTTGAGCGTTGAGAAGCTCCTCTCCCGTATGTTAATCTATTCCTTTCCTAGGAGAATAGTCTTCGGGTTGAACAATGAGTCAATGCGAATGGAGCCGTAAGAGAGCTAGAAAGCGCTTGGCGATGCTCCTGACAAGCCCAAGGATAAGAAAAGCAAAGAGAATAGGATTGACGAAATCAACTTTCAGGATAGTCCGCCAAGCATTGAAAGGCGGGATGTAAGTATCGAGCAGAGACGAATGATGATCTTTTCAACTTGCTACCTTCTTCTCGGTGGTACAAGCTTTTGACCGCGTTCGGATACCTACCAGATTTCAAGGATTCAAACCCATTACTAGACAAACTTCTGAAGGTTTTTGGCCTGCCAATCTTGCCAAGACGCATCCAAGCGCGTTCCGTTCTCAAGATGTTAACCCCTAATAGCAACGCCAATCTCCTTGACGCTGGATGCGGAGACGGGATCTTCAGCATCGAGCTTGCCAGACGAGGATACGGCTTAGTAATAGGAATGGATGTGGACAGCAAGAAGATCGCCCTTGCGAATAGAAGAGTGAGAAGTATGAATCTAAATGACAGGGTCGAACTACTAGTCGGCGATGTTCAGCACCCTCCCTTTACAGCAGATTCCTTCAACCGAGTACTTTGCAACTGCGTCTTAGAACATGTTCCTGACGACAGCAAAGCCTTGGTAGAACTTGTCAGGGTCCTGAGAACAGGCGGCATTCTAGTGGTGACAGTTCCATCCGAACGTCCGCGCATAGTAATCCCTATCGGAAAGCTCTGGATTAAGTCTCCCAGAGCAATTCGGAAGGCGCTTGCCCCCCCATTCCTCTCTCAGCCGCGCGATCTGAAATCATTCGAGGAGGAGTATTGGAAATTTAAGCAAAGAACATTTCGTGAAATCAGGAACTATTCGCTTGACGACCTATCTAAGAAACTTCAGGCTATCGGTTTACAGCTATTGCACAGCGAATATAACCTCAAATTATTCGGAGCAGCAATGTGGAATCTCATAATCGGACTCAGACCCATCCATTTAAATCGCGGCATGGCACTAGCGTTTCCGTTCATGTACGCTCTCTCATTAATAGATGAATTCTTTCCGAGTAACATGAAGGGAGAGGAGTTCGCAGCCGCTTTTAGAAAATTATAAGCATAGATCAAACGTCAGGAACTGGTTTTTGGATTTGGCAAGAAAAGTAAGTCTCAGCCAGTTAAGAATCAGCTTTCTATCCGCTCTAGTCCTAAGCAGCTTTCGTTCCTTCAATAGCTGGGTAAGTACAGGGTTCACTCTTTCTGCCATAATACTATCCCCCTTTCCACGTTCTCATAGAGTGGCTTGTCTTCTCTCTTGAGTTTCGTGAACTCGTTCGCATGACTATTATCGGGGTTATCCTTCTCTCGCTACTTCTTTTGAACTTTTCCTGAACTCCGATTTACTAGTAAGAATATTGTGTTTACTATATGGAAATTCCTTTCTGTGCAATAATGTATACGCTATGATCAGAATCGCGAGTAATGTCAGTTCGGTTGCTGATAGCTCAGGAATTGGAGCGCCTAAAGGTTTCAGAGTGAAATTCATCTCTACCTCAGATCCCATAGACGCATAGACTTCAGTTGCTTGAGTCTCGTATCCAACAAGAAACGCTGCCAGCGTATAGGTTCCATTCTCTAGCCAAATCTCGTAGAAACCATCCGAGGAGCTTGTTGCCATCAGCGTGGGTCCATAGGCGCTGAT
>Ga0315309_1000845_pt1 | contig 18638 bp, 14 predicted proteins | sample TDP4_MG_FD_203080 | JGI IMG/M metagenome (GOLD analysis project Ga0315309, IMG submission 203080) | Freshwater sediment microbial communities from Lake Towuti, South Sulawesi, Indonesia - TDP4 | ecosystem: Environmental > Aquatic > Freshwater > Lake > Sediment | place: Indonesia: South Sulawesi... | reverse complement strand
AACTTGATGTGCTTAGAAGGCGATGCAAGGAGATAGGAAGAAACTTTGAAGAGATAGAACTGACTTGGCATGGAAAAGCGATAATTGTAGAAAAAGAAGAGGACATTAAGAAAATAGCCATGAAAGTCAAGGAGAGCTATACAAACAAGAAGATACGGGAAATGAGCCTTGACGAATACCTAAGCAGAGAGATAGTGGGTACCGCGGAACAATGTGTTGAAAAGCTCCAGAGATTTGTTGATCTTGGCGTGACCTACTTCATACCCCACTTCCCATATTCTGAGGGCCTTAGAGCACTGTACACATGTATGGATGAAGTGATTGCTCAGTTCAAATAGGAACCGAATGCCTTTCAAGAGTTGATCAAGATTCGGATAAGAAACATCTATAGGGGCCACAAGGTGTTAATTGCTGCTATCACGTGAGATGAGCAATGATTGAAATTATCAGACCGCAGACATCGCATCTATAGACACGAGTCTTAGTAAGAATTCTCATTAGCAAAAGGGAGAATCAAAGTGTGGTTTCCCTTCTGAGCATTGAATCGTTTTATTACTATGAATAAAAAATGGGGAGGTCCTTTGTTTATTTCTTTCTGGACCCGACAAGCCAGCCTACTACTACGCCTACTATGAGGGCAACGATGCCTGCACCGGCAACAGCAGTCACATCCATCCCTGGGCCTGCCGCTGTCACGGTCGTTGCCACCGTTGTCGTCACGGTCGTTGGCACTGTTTCTGTCACGGTTGTCGTAACAACTTGTGGACCAGGAGCTTCAAGTGATATAGGATACGCTTGTCTCTTTAGGAAGTCTGCGTCATCGGTGGGTATCACGTACGAGTCGCCATCCACAAATGGGCCGTACCACGCTAGGTCTATGCCTCTGAACTTTGGAACTTGGCCTGTGAAGTAGGCTCTTACGTACTGTACTTCTCTCGGTCTCAATCCTTTGACCCATTGTCCACCGGCTTTAGGTGACGCATATCCCAGGTATACTTGCATGAACGACGCCCACCAGCAACATGGCTGTATCCACTCGTCATCCTCATTAGGCCATCCAACCCAGTAGTAGGATTCTGCTGCTGACATCATGACTTCGTGGGTTACCGGTATGCTGACGACGTTCTCGTAGTATATTTCTGAAGCCTGAGTCCATAGTTGCACACACTTGGTCAAATCCGTTGGAGGCGTTTTTGCCCATTCTTCAAGTATAGCATCGTAAGCAGAGTTTTCGAAGCGTGCGAAGTTGGACCCCGCCCATTCTCCTTCAGGTCTCCAGAACCTGCTGTGCCAGAAATCCATCATAAAGAATGGATCACTGTCTCCGGGGCAGGTATATGAGAATATGATATCGAAATCACCTGTATGGAATAGCTCACTTACTGCTGCATGCGTCAATGCCTTCCAGGCTACGTCGATTCCACCGTCCGTAAGTTGTTTGACGAGTATAGGTGTCATCGCCATCTCATCTTCCTCAAACTCATGGACTGTCAATGTTATCGAAAATCTTTGGCCATTTGGCATCACCCATATGCCATCACCGCCCATCGTGAACCCTACGCTTTCAAGTAGAGCCTTTGCCTTAGCCGGGCTGTACTCTAATGGTTTATAGTCTTTTAGGAAGCTATCAATGGCTTCAAAGAATGGTATCATTCCTCCGTACTCGGGTACTGGGTATTTGGTAGGTCTGCTGCCGAACTCTAAACCTACTTCCACAAGTTCATCTCTATCGACCATATAGGATATTGCTCTTCTGACCTCGGTGATGTTGAATGGGTATCTGAGGAAGTTCGGGTGTAGATGTGTTGGGCATGGATCGAACCACTGATATGGCTTATCCTTGAGAAATGTTACCATGTAGGGGTTCTTCGCTTTAACATCGGCCATAAGTCCAGTACTCATTCTAGCTATTGAATCGATTTCGTGCTTAGTCAACATCATAGCAACGGTCTCTTCAAGGGCTATGGCTTTCCAGATTAAGTATTTGGGTCCAGGTCTCACGCCGAATACTTTTGTACCCCACCAGTCATCTCTTCTTTCCCATACGAACTCTGTCTCTGTAACACTTTTAAGTTTGTATGGACCTGAAAACAGAGGAGGATAGTTCCTGAAAGTCAGAGGATCTTCTTTTTCCCATATGTGTTTAGGAACTATGGGAACACCCTGTACGATTCTACCAACTGAAAACGCATCCTGAGCAAGATGGAATCGTGCATTGGAGGTCTTCAAATGGAATTTTACCGTTAAATCATCGATCTTCTCAACAGACTCAACCATTGCCAAGACTCCTGCATGTTGCATTACTGCGGGATTTTCCATGATTATTTCATATGAGAAAACGACGTCATCAGCCGTGTAGGGTTCGCCATCGGACCATTCAACACCTTCTCTCAAGAAGACGGTGAACTCTGTGAAATCATCATTATATTCATATCTCTCCGCAACCCATGGAATGAATTCGCCAGTGTGCAGGTTAACGATGAACAAATGCTCCAAGGCTGCGCCAATAGTTCCTACACTTCCTGACCAAGCAGGTACGAAGGGATTAAAGACATCTTCGGGAGCTTCTATTCTGGCTGCATCTATCTGCGCTATCAGGCTTTCTGCCCTCTCAACCTCTTGACCGCTTGTTTCTATCACCATCAGACCAGATAACGTCAACGGCAACAGTATAGCTACAACAATTGCGCCAACAATTTTCGATGAACGCTTGGAATTTTTCATACTCATTCCCACTTTTTGATATTCCGTATATGCTTTATAAGCTTTATGTTACATCATCATGAGCATCTAGTTGCTTAGTTGCAGTTCATCATGGGATCATGCGCAGACTCGTTAGCTGAGAATTTACCGATATTATATGAGAGCCTCATATAAGACCCCGCATCGAAGGCGCTCTTATCGAAAGGTTTAATAGTATTTTTCCCGCAATAGGTACGCATGATGTGACCATGGTGCGGCTTAAAAAGGCTCACAAATACTTCATAAGAAGAACTATCCTTTTTGTCATAATCATGCTGATAGCCCTTTTCATAAACTTTACGATACCTCGCTTTGCCCCAGGAAACCCTATTGGTACAGTGATAGCGATGATCGAGCGACAGGGCTCTCGGTTTGAGAATATACAGGAGGTAATTGACACGTACGAAACTATGTTCGGATTGAAAGGCAGTATCCCTGAACAATTCGTCAGGTATTTATCCGAGATCTCGAAGGGGAACTTAGGCTATTCGATTAGGTATTTTCCCGTCCGAGTATCAACGCTGCTCGGGCGCGCACTACCCTTTTCGATCTTTCTTCTCGGTGTATCGACCGCGATAAGCTGGGCCTTGGGAACAGTTATAGGATTGTTTGCTGGCTGGAAATCAGAGTCTCGTTTGAGTAAGACATTCTCATACGTTGCTCTGATATTAAATGTCGTCCCTTATTATATGCTCGCTTTGGTGCTCATATTCTTACTTGCATATGTCATGGCGATTTTTCCATTTGGCGGTGCCTATGCTGGGACCCTCAAGATGGACTGGACCAGCATAGAATTCATCAAAAGCCTTTTGTATCACTCATTTCTTCCCTCCCTTAGCATAGTTATAACGTCGCTGGGATGGTGGTTTCTGAGCATTAGATCTTTGATTGTAGACCTTAAAGGCGAAGATTTCATACTCCTAGCCGAGGCCAAAGGCTTAAAGGAAAGTCGCATTATGTGGAAACATGCGTTTAGAAATGCTTTGTTGCCTCAACTAACCATGTTGGCCCTTTCTCTCGGAGGCGTCGTAAACGGTTCGCTTCTAACAGAAATGATTTTCTCGTATCCGGGGCTTGGGTTGCTTCTCTTCGAGTCCATTGCAACAGCAGACTATACGGTTATTCAAGGAATAACCCTAATTATTACGCTTTCAGTAGGTTTTGCCACATTCATAATTGATGCATTGTACCCGCTAGTCGACCCTAGAATCACTTACGAGGAGAGATGAAATACTCGTGAGTCATTCTCAGCCGACCCTTAAAGAAAACTTTCGTGCGCGTATGGTGCACGCAGGGCGGGGGATAAGAGAAATATTCCGAAGTAGAGAATTTACTGCAGGTTTCATAATTTTTGTGTTTCTGGTAATGTTTTCAGTTATTGGTAGTGCTTTGATAGGTTATCCACCTATGGCTACGGTAGGTCCGCCTAATCTCAGCCCAAATAATAAGTACCTCTTCGGTACGGATTCCTTTGGCAGAGACGTTTTCTCTCAAATACTGCATGGGATTCAGCTTTCGCTCATGGTCGCTATACTTGTTTCAGCGATAGACACCTTCTTCGGTTCTTCTGTGGGATTTGTTGCAGGTTACTACGGAGGCTTAGTAGATACCGCCCTCAGCGTTATAGTTGACGTTATGTTGGTAATACCGCTTCTGCCAGCTATTGTCTTGATAACCGTATCCGTTAGGAAGGTAGAGTTGTTTCTAATGGCAATGATCCTTGGGCTTTTCGGATGGGCAGCCCCAGCTCGTCAGGTTAGAAGCCAGACATTGAGCCTCAAGGAACGAGAATTCATAAGTATGGCCAAACTTTCGGGCGCTACAAGATCGGAGATATTATTCATCGAGATAGTACCACATATGCTACAATGGATGAGTGCACATTACCTGTACGACATGTTATGGGCGGTCTTGACAGAAGCAAGTGTCGAGGTACTTGGGTTAGGGCCTCAAACCACCATGACCTTAGGCATGATGCTGTACTGGGTAATCAGAAAAGCTGCCATATTCAGAAACCTTTGGTGGTGGTGGACAACTCCGATAATCACCATGATCTGCCTATTCGTTTCCCTATACCTCATGCACAGAGGTCTAGACAGGATAGTAAATCCTAGGTTGAGAGGGAGAAGATAGTTGGCAGAAGCGCTCCTTGATGTTAATGGACTAACTACTTATTATCTCGCCAGGGACGCTCCTGTCAAGGCAGTTGAAGACGTTAGTCTAGAGATAAGTAGTAACGAAATTTTTGGTATAGTCGGAGAATCGGGATGTGGAAAGTCTACTCTTGCCGCATCCTTGCTTAGACTTTTGAAGCCTCCAGGAGAGATAATTTCGGGGCGAATTATTTTTGACGGCGTTGACATTCTAGAACTTCCACTGAAGGATCTCAGAGAATTGAGGTGGAGTAGTATTTCATACATACCTCAAGGTGCCATGAACTCTCTGGACCCAGTGATGAAGATCGGTGATCAGATCGAAGAAGTTATAAAGGTCCATAAGGGCAAAGTCCCAAAGAGCGACGTTAAAAAACGAATAGAAGAACTCCTAAGAAGCGTGGGACTAGACCCCGTTGTCGTGAATAGCCACCCTCATGAACTTAGTGGAGGTATGAAGCAGAGAGCTATAATAGCGATGGCTATAGCTCTTTCTCCCAAGCTCATACTGGCCGATGAGCCTACAACAGCTCTAGACGTCGTCGTCCAGAGAGGAATTCTTCAGCTTCTATTTCATATCAAGGAGCAACTGAATACTTCCATCATCCAAATAACGCATGACATGGCAGCTCAAGCTGAAATATGCGATAACCTAGCAGTCATGTACGCGGGCAAGATAGTGGAAATGGGAGACATAAGAAAGCTTTACAATGATCCATTACACCCGTACTCTCAAGCTCTAATTTCTTCAATACCCTCTTTGACAGAGGAAAAAAAGTTGAAAGGTTTATCTGGGTTCCCACCCAGTTTGAAGTATCCTCCGCCGGGGTGCAGGTTCCATCCAAGGTGCCCACAGTTCGTGCCAGGCATATGTGATAAGAAAGCCCCACCGACTATAGATGCTAAAGGTCGAAAAGTAGCTTGCTACCTATACAAGTGAGGAGCACAATGAAGACTAACGATCTATTAGAAATCAAAAGCCTCACAAAAACATTCGCATCTAGAGGTCTTATGAAGAGAAAAGAGATTGTTGCTGTAGACGGAGTATCATTTTCTTTGTCCGCTGAAAAACCCATAATTCTGACTTTGGCAGGTGAAAGCGGAAGCGGGAAAACTACTACAGCCCGTCTCATCTTAGGATTCATAAAGCCTACGTCAGGCAAGATAATGTACAATGGTAAAGACATATGGGAGATGGATCCAACTGAATGGAAGGAGTACAGAAGGGAAATTCAGGCAATATTTCAAGACCCTTATGCAGCATTTAACCCCGTTCATAAAATCGATCGCGCATTATCCCTGCCGATCAGAAAGTTCAATCTAGCGAATTCGAAAGCGGAGGAAAAAGAACTAATATTCAAAGCTCTAAAGGATACAGACCTGAAGGCAGATGAGATCTTAGGAAAATATCCTCACGAACTTAGTGGTGGGCAAAGGCAGAGAGTTATGGTCTCTAGAGCTTTTCTGCTTAAGCCGAAAGTTGTCATCGCGGATGAGCCCGTATCTATGATCGACACCTCACTTAGAGCGAACATTCTGAACCTCATGTTGGAACTTAAAGAAAAATTAGGCATCTCCTTCCTGTATATTACTCATGATCTATCTACTGCTCGATACATCAGCGATGAGATCTTAATAATGTACCTTGGAAGTATCATGGAAATGGGCCCCATAAATGAAGTAGTTATTAACCCGTTACATCCCTACGTCCAACTTCTGATACATTCTATCCCCAAACCTGACCCTGACGAACGATGGGAAAAACGCATAGACCTCTCAACAATAGAGCTAGACTCTTTATCTACAACATATGGGAAAGGATGCAAATTTCATCCTAGGTGCCCCAGTAGAATGGAGAAGTGTAAGATGAAGATACCTGAGCTTGTTGAAGAAAGCAATAGACGCGTTGCCTGTTTTCTTTATGACTGATATTCTTAGAGAAAAATATATTAATCAAAATTTTGCATCATCCAGCGAAGGGTGATTCAGCGTATGTTGTCTATTAAGGGAGGTAAACCCGTTAGAGATAAGGAGTGGCCTACATGGCCAGTATACGACCAGCGTGAGTTAAAAGCGTTACAAGAAGCTTTAGAGTGTGGTACATGGGGAGGAGGTGTTTTTAGAAGCGGCCCAAAAGAAGCAGAATTTGCAGAAAAATTCGCCCACCATCACGGCTGTAAGTATGGTATATGCGTGTCATGTGGCAACGCTTCTCTCCACGTATCCTTATTAGCTAGCGGAATTGGCTTAGGCGACGAAGTGATAGTTCCAGACCTAACCTTTTGGGCGGGTACGGCAAGCCCTGTATTGATGGTGGGAGCTACACCCATAATAGTGGATGTAAATCCAGAGACGTACGCTTTAGATGTGGGGAAACTCGAAGAATCGATAACCGACAAGACCAGAGCGGTGATGCCCGTATATAGTAATGGAACTTGTCCGGATATGGATGAGATCATAAGGCTCGCTAAAGAACATGATTTGGTTATGATAGAGGACTGTGCAAGGGCGCACGGCTTCGTATGGAAGGATAAACCAGCAGGTTCTATAGGTGACATGGGCTGCTTCAGTTTCCAACAATCAAAATTCATGACTGCAGGCGAGGGGGGAATAATTGTCACCAATAGCCAAGTATACAAGGAAAGATGCCACGCTATAAAAGATTGTGGAAGAGAAAGAGAAAGAGACCTCTATAGCGCAGGAGTTACTAACTGGTGGAATTTCAGGATGACCCAGTTCCAAGCAGCTATCCTATTAATCCAGCTCGAAAGGCTTGAAGAACAGTTAGAAAGAAGACAAGCAAACAGCGAATATCTCGACAAGGTGTTAGATGAGATAGAAGGCATACAACCCATCCTAGTTGACCACAGATTGACTAGACATCAGCCTTGGCCTTATGTCTTTAAGTATAATTCAGACTATTTTAACAAAGCAGAGATAGACACGTTTATCGCGGCATTGAGAGGAGAGGGTATACCTTGTTCAAGGATGGAACCGCCACTTCATCTATCTTTGGACTTTCCTGAAGGTTCGGCGGGACACAAACTGTACGTAGAGAAGAAAGAAGAAGCTAGAGCGATGTTTCCCGTATCTGAAAAAGCTTACTATGAAGAAGCTGTCTGCCTGCCTCAGAATCTATTTTTAGCGAAGAAAGAAGACATGGATGACATAACTGAAGCAATACGAAAGATACAGAGATATTCAGACAAGCTATGAGGAAGCAGATTGAAAGATCAAACATAATGAATAGCAATTAGTCCGTAAAATCGTAGACTCATTCCATTTTCAAAGCTAAGAAGATCTCCCCACGAATAAGATCAACACACGCTTGTTTGCAAAGAATCCTATATTTCCACTTGTGTTTCTTAAAATTTGGCGCAAGAGATGGAAACCACCACTTTCTATTATATGAAATCCTAAGTGCAAACCAGAAACGTAATGGGTGGTTAGATAAGTTGGAAGTATGGCGTTCAATTGATCTGGGAAAAGCAGAACCGCTTATGGCTCAAACTTTCTATGAAGCCGTAGGTTACCTCGTGGATGCGGGCCTATCGCCCAACACTATCATCTTATGTCAACCTTCCGCCCCATACGTCTGCATTGGCTTTCATCAAAGATTGGAAGACGAGATTGACGTTGAATATTGCCACAGTAGAGGCTTTCCGATAATCAGAAGATCTCAAGGTGGAGGTGCAACGTACTTGGACGGAAACCAAGTTTTTTATCAAGTTGTCGCGAGAAAAGAAAGCAAGGTTGTCCCGCTAAAGATTGAGAAGATTTTCGAAAGATTCTTGGCTGTAACAGTATTCGTTTACCGTAGACTAGGCTTAGCCGCTGAGTTCAGAGCTCTCAATGATGTTGTTGTGCATGGTAGGAAAATATCCGGAAATGGTGCTGGTGACTTTGGAGAGAACACGATGATACTCGTTGGCAATATTATCATGGATCTAGACTACGAATCAATGATTCGCATCTTGAAGGTTCCAAGTGAGAAATTCCGCGACAAAACAGCGAAGAGTATTCACGAATGGGTAACGTCACTCAAAAGAGAACTCGGTTATCTCCCTGAAACTGAGCTAATCAAGAACTTGCTTACTGAGGGTTACGAAAAAGTTCTAGGAATTGAACTGGTTCCCTCTCAGCCCTCGGAAGATGAGAAGGCCGTATGGAGGGACAGAGTCAGACCCCGGCACATCTCTGAGGAGTGGATTCACTTGTCTGATTTGACGGACAAGAGACCTACAGCTGATAGAAGTGTCAAAATTGCAGCGGATGTTAAGATCGTGGAGGTCACCCATAGAGCCAAGAAACTGATTAGGATCAGTGCTCAAATATTGGGTGACAAGATTCTGGATATTTCTATCACAGGAGACTTCTTCTTGACGCCTGTAGATGCCGTGTCAAAGATTGAGTCGAGCCTAAGAAATGTCTTACTTTCTCATGATAGGATTCTCAGAACAATTCGTGACTGTTTTGAGGATGAAGAAATACAATCCCCTGGCATCAATCCGGAAGATTTCGCAGAAGCCGTGATGAAGCTTAAAGAACTGGCAGAAACATAGCGCTCGGTAAGTCTATCCGTATTTGAGAAGAATTGCAGGGTGGTTATTTTGGTTGAAACTTCTATTGGGATTGCTTTCTCTAGGGCACGTGGTATTGGTAGGAAGACATCTACCAACGGTGTGCAAAGAACCTCAACGGGATTCGGATACTCGTCTTTTCCCCGAACTCAACGGGTAGATCTAGCCCAATTCCCTTTAATCTCGAGGTCCTAGCCACGGCTGCGCTTTCGTTGTCCCAGAATATTCTAACGGATGGCTCCAGACTTTGGGAAGTTGAGCATTAATAACCCCTTCTTTTTATATGCGTAAACTATAAGGGTGTTTGAAAGCATTCCCAAGCGTCACTATATTAAGGATGAAGGTGAGGATGCTCGTCCCATAAAAGTTATATTGTAGACGCTGAGGATCTGGATCAGAATTTTAGTAGGAGACTCACAAACCAGTTAGGCAGAGAAAAAGTATTGCCGTGTATTCAGTGCGGAACTTGCGTCGCTAGTTGTCCTGTAAGAACATTCCAAGAAGGATATAACATACGCCGAATCATAAAAATGGCACTACTGGGAATGAAGAAACAGGTATTAACAGACCCCTTCATCTGGATATGCTCAACGTGTCTTTCATGCTATGAGAGATGCCCTCAAGACATAAAGCCGTCAGATGTCATGAATGCGATAAGAAATATCGCAGTTCAAGAGGGAATAATACACGGCATGTACAAGAAAATACTTGAGAACATCTGTAATCATGACAGACTGTATCCCATAGACGAATTCATACAAGACGAACGAATGGATTTGGGACTACCAAGAATAATGACAGACCTTGGAGAAGGCAAGAAGTTGGCTCGGAAATGAAATATGCACTTTTCCTAGGTTGCACGATCCCCGCTAGGGCAGTCAATTACGAGTTGTCCGCGCGGACAGTTGCCCAAGCACTCGGAATGGAGTTTGTAGATCTGCCCTTCATATGCTGCGGCTTTCCATTAGAACCAGTAGATAACGTACTCGCATTTAGTCTAGCGGCAAGAAACTTGATGATCGCAAAGAAAGAAAACTTGGATATCGTCGTCTTGTGCAGTGCATGCAGGGGAACGCTCGACACCGCGGCTTCAGTTCTGAACAAAGACACTGATCTTCTGAAAAAGGTGAACGCGAGGCTAAACCGACTTGGCTTGAAGTATGAGGCTGGTGTACGTGTCAAACACTTTGGTAGGGTACTGGTCGATTATTATGGAACCGAAAGATTGCGGAGATTAATAAGAAAACCACTCGACCGCTTAAGAATCGCGGTCCACTATGGTTGCCACTATGTAAGACCATCCGAAACGCAATATGCATTTGATGACCCTGAAGCCCCTGAAAGCATCGACGAGATAGTCAAGACGACAGGCGCGAAAAGTATTGAGTATGTTGGGAAGATGGACTGCTGCGGTGGTGCAGTCGTGGGAATTGATGAAGAAGTAGCCGTAAAGATGGCTAAGATGAAACTCGATCACATCGCAGAAGCCGAAGCCGATGCCTTGGTACTTTGCTGTCCATTCTGTGCGGTAATGTATGACAAATTCCAAGGCACAGTCGCTGAGAATCTTAGAGGAGGGGTTCAGTACAATATTCCTGTCCTTTATCTTCCACAATTGCTGGGACTCGCATTAGGTTTGAAACCAGATGAACTGGGCTTAGGTATGAATGCCGTTAGCGCTGAACAGCTTTTGGGAAAGTTGGGATAGAGACGTGATCGGTGTATTCATATGCCGGTGTGGCGGGAACATTTCAAGAACCGTAGATTTGGAAAAGGCTAAAGTGGAAATCAGCGAACTTGAGGATGTTTCTACAGTAGAGATTGCAGAGTTTCTGTGCTCCGACCTCGGACTCCAGATGATAAGAAATGACATAAAGAAACTGGGGCTTAAGAGGGTCGTTATTGCTGCTTGTTCTCCGCATATGCATGAAGAGACCTTTAGAAACTCGATCGCCGGAGCTGAGTTGAATCGTTACCTTCTTGAACACGTGAACATCAGAGAGCACTGTTCATGGGTGCACAATGACATAGATAAGGCTACGAAGAAAGCCATCGATCTGATAACTGGCGGAGTGTTTCGAGCGAGGGAGCTCGAACCCCTCGAACCCCTCGAAGTTGAAGTGAGCAAAAAAGTAATGATAATTGGTGGCGGCATTGCGGGGATAACAGCGGCTCTTCAGCTAGCCGACCTCAACCACGAGGTGATCTTGGTCGAAAGGAGACCAAGCATCGGCGGACGAATGGCTCAGCTTAGCAAGGTATTTCCTACTTTAGACTGCGCTCCGTGCATATTGAGCCCTCTGATGGCTGATACGAAAGCGGCCCCAAATATCAGGGTCTCGACATTGTCAGAGGTTGAAGAAGTTGCCGGCGGGCCTGGAAACTTCAGGGTAAAAGTTAGAATTCGAATAAGAGGGGTTGATGTCGATAAATGTCTAAAATGTGGTGGCTGTGAAAAACTATGTCCGGTGACCGTTTCGGACGAGTTTGAGGAGGGGATGTACAAGAGGAAAGCAATTTATATGCCCTTCGATCAGGCAATCCCATCTGCATATGTGGTGGACTTCAAGAACTGCATCAAATGCGGGAAATGCGCTGAATTTTGTCCAGTTAATGCGGTAGACTTAGAAAAGGATGATGAACAGATGACACTCAAAGTTGGAGCCATCATTGTTGCAACCGGATTCGATCTTCTGAACGATAAAAGGATCATGCGTCGTTATCTATCGCATCCTCAATGCATCACATCTCTCCAGCTGGAAAGGTTGATAGAAAATGAGCTGGCAGCGGGAAAAGTCCTGAAAACTCCCATTGGACAAAGGATAAAGAAGATCGCGTTCATTTTGTGCGTGGGATCGAGAGATCCGCATCTAGGTGTTGAATACTGCAGCAGGGTCTGTTGCCCCTACTCGATCAAAGAGGCAGTCCTTCTAAAGAAGATCCTTCCATATCTTGATATTTGGATCTATTACACCGACATACGTATGAGCGGACGAGGCTTTGAAGAACTATACAGAAACGCAATGGAGATGGGCATCAAGTTCATAAGAGGAAAACCTGGCGAGGTCACTGTCGACTCAAGTGGAAATATCGAATTGATTGCGGAAGACGCGGACACCGGCTATTTATTGCGGAACAATGTGGACTTAGTCATCGCATGCCCGGCGCTTGTCCCATCTGAAGGAACCGACAAACTTGCCGATTTACTCAAGATCCCCCTGGGCGCTGACAACTTCATATCGGAAAAACATCCGAAGGTAAACCCGGTGGCGACTTTCAGGGGAGGCATCTTCGCCGCCGGCGTAGCATTAGGACCTAAGGACATTCACGACTGTGTTGTGGAAGCGAGAGCCGCAGCTTCGCAGGTTGCAGAGTTTATAGGAGATGGCAAAAGAGTCTTAGACCCAATAAAGCCTCGCCTCATAAGCGAATGCGAAGAGTGCATGCAGTGCGTGAGTATATGTCCATCCAAAGCCATCTTCTTTGAGCAGGGTTTCTACGTTGACAAATCTTCATGTACAGGATGCGGGGCGTGCGTGCCCGCTTGCGAAAAGAATGCACTTGAACTTGCGCATTACACCAAGAAGCAGCTAGAGTCAACAATTAAGGGGATATTATATAAAAGCCGCGAATTCCCGGTACTACTCGGTTTTCTCGGTGATCAAACTGCGTATCCGACCGCGGACGCGACTGGTATAAGTAAACTCCAATACCCACATAACATTAGAATTATGCGAGTGCCTTCAACGGCCTTGATTTCTCATTCCTTAATATTGGAGACCCTAACATGGGGAGCTGATGGTGTGATCCTCGGCGAGAAAGATGGAAGCATTGAAGCGCACCTGACAATTACCCAAATCGATGCAGCCAAGGTGAAGCTGAGTAACCTAGGAGGAGACGAAAGGAGAATTATATTCCAGCCATTGCTCCTTCCGATGTCGAAGGCACTGTCTCATATTCTCTCAAGGCATACAGATTTGATGAAACAGCTGGGAAAAATAAGTGAAGGTACTCGCCTGAAAATTTCAAAGGCGATAAGCTGAAACGAAGGCATGCTTGGAGACTCTTGAGGGGGGAGTTCTCCCTTCAATAAAGGGTCATGCCGGATTGAGAATATCTAAAGACCTAACGACAGATTTTTTGAAGCTCACGTAACTTGAATTCTAGATTCACGAACGGTATCTTCGCGGCAGATACTTACAGAATGCCAGACGCTGAAAAATGCAGCACAATCGTGCTTATCAAACAGGTCCCACAGATGGATAGAGTCAAGTTTGATGTTGAGCAAAGAAGAGTGGACAGGAGTTCCGCCAAGAGGGAAACTAATCCGTTCGATCTAAACGCTCTGGAAGCAGCTGTTAAGATCAAGGAAAAACTTGCCGAGGGCTAACAGTCACGGATAGGAAATCCGCGGGCCTGACACGCTGGCTACTTCTTCTACTCTCTCTATTGCCATTGGAAAACTGGGAAGTTTCGACTTCATAATCTGGGGAGAAAAGACCGTGGATGGCGACACAGGGCATATGGGCCTGAAGTGACGGAACGCTTAGGCATTCCCTGTATGACGTATGGCTCTGAAGTCACATACATTGGGCGAAGAACAGATAAGAAAACTTTGAGAGAATTGATTAGATGTTTTCTTCTATGAGTTCAGCCAGATCCAAGACCTCCATTGTTCCTTCTACAGCCTTCATGCCGTCTTCTAGCATCTGGGCGCATTGGGGACAAGCGACCAGGAGAGTATCGGCGCCAGTCTCAAGAGCCTGTTTCGCTCGTTGGTTCTCCACTTTGGGTTCATCCTCGGGTTCGTACCAGAGTCCTCCTCCTCCGCCGCCTCCACAGCAATAGGAGTTTTCACGCCTCAATCTCATCTCAGCTAGTTTGGCTCCAGTCGCCCGAATGAGCTCTCTAGGTGGATCGTAGAAGCCGCCGCTTTTCCTTCCCAGATTGCAGGGGTCATGAAAAGTTACAGTCCTACGTAGATTTCCTCTGATTTCAAGTTCTCCATTGCGGACGAGGTCAGAGAGAAACTGTGTATAATGTTGGACCTCGATTCCAACTAATCCTCCCTCAATCACATCCTGATAATAGTTAACAAAGGTGTGATAATCATGGGGAGACAGACAGACTATTCTGTTAATTCCATATGTCTGGAAAAGCTCTGCGTTCCGTTGCGACAGCTCCTCAAACAGACCCATTTCTCCAAGTTCACGGACCAATCCTCCGCTTTCTGTTTCTTTGTCGCCAAAGGTGCCGAAATCGACATTTGAAGCCTTCAGGACTCTTGCAAGCGCTTGTATCGTTCTTTGGTTTCTTTGGTTGTACGGTGCAATCGAGCCTAAATATAACAGAACCTCACATTTTTCCTCTGTCGCATTCTTGATATCGAAGTCGAGAGCCTTTTTAAAGGTCTCGCGCTCCTTTGGTGGTGCACCTAGAGGATTGCCGAACCGCCTAATATTTTCCAACACATTCCGTATTTGAACAGGCAGTCTCCCTTCTTCAATGACTAAGCTTCGCAAGGCCATCGTTATCTCATCATTGTTAATTAGGTGGTCAACAAACTTGTTTTTGGGGAATCTAGTCCAACTGCTTGGATCAAGCACCAAGCAGTGTTCGGTGCAATTCCCACACAAGAGGCACATGTACAAACGATCCACAAACTTCTTAGAGAAATCACTGGGACCAATTCTACCTTCCAATGCTTGCCTGAATATCCAATTTCTTCCTCTAGCTATGGCGGACTCAAACCCGCTTGATGTCTCACGGAGTGGACACATGAGATCTGTGCCATCTCTTGCCCTAACCATATCTCTGCAATATCCGCATCTTGCGCACAGATAGACGCTTTTCTTTGCTTCTTCTAATGCCATCTTTCCCACCTCTAATCCAATGGAAGAGTTAGTGCCCCGGGGTTCATTATGTTATTAGGGTCCAGACTTTTCTTGAGTTTGATTAGAACTTCTCTATAGACAGGGTTTCTCATTATCGTGTAGGGATACCATAATTTGCCAGGTTTATAGTTGCATCCACCGGACTCTGCTGCAGTTCTGGCTATTCCCTCTGCCATCTCTTTCGCCAGTTTGATTGATTCTGGATTTGATTGATCGTAATAAACAGAAGTAGAGACATGTCCACAAGTTTTGTGACCAATGCTTATAGTTGCCGAATATACATTGTACGTCTTGGCTCTATCACGATATGACTTAATGAAACCTAAAACGGACTTTAGGTCTCTTAAGGAACCGCCCGCTGACGCGAGATGACAAGTCCATTGCCAAATACCTATCTTGGCAACCCATCTAGGCAAAAGTTCAAATTTACACTTCCATCCTTCCCGGGCATAGGCGGGATCTTGCTCCTCACCGCCACTTTCCTTGGCTATCTTATCAAGCAATTTCTTTCTTGCGCCGACAAGATCGCTGCTAACGTCCTCAACAACATAGGTTAGCATCGAATTGTAACCTTTTTCTGCTAGTTCCGGCACCATCACTTCTAGACCGTCTTCGGCATACCAGGCAACATCTTCCGCGACCGTATTTCTGAGCCAGTCGTAGTAACACTTGTGAGAAGATTCGTAGTTCCTGAAAGCATAAGAACCAAAGGCGTCATAGGGAGCCTCAGGGTACATGCGAAGGGTTACTTCTGTGATTACTCCAAGTGTACCCAAAGAACCAATGAATATGCCAGCCAAATCGGGGCCTATGCAGTATCTATAGTAATTTTTGCTGTTCGGGTTTACCGCCGTGCCCGTTTGAAGTATTTCACTATTGGGCAAGATAACTTTTAGATTGGTGACTTCTTCGCCGACCACTCCAAATCGAGTACTGCCAAGACCATTCGATTGGTAAGCAACGCTTCCACCAACAGTAGATCCGTAGCCGGAGTATGGACCTTTGAAACCGAGCCTCCATCCCCTTTTTTCTAGTTCAGCATTGAGTTTCCCCCATGTCATTCCGGCTTCTGCAGTTACGGTGATGGATTCCTCGTCTACCTCGACGATCTTGTTCATCCGCGTCATATCGATTAGAATTGATGACGAGATTTTCTCACCGCGAGCTCCTGAACATTGCGTCCCTCCTCCCCTGACATAAACGGGGATTCTAGTCTCGTTCGCAACACGCAATATTTCTTGAATTTCTTTCGTACCACTGGGTCTCACAACAACAGCAGGGAGAGTTGGCTCCGTGCTATCATAGATGAGAGAGTCACTAGAGTACGCCCAACGATCACAGAGGTCATCAGATACAAACTTGGAACCAACGATATGTATTAGGGATTCTACAACATTTCGCATGTCTATCGTACGTACCTTGGCAGATAAAAATCTTTTGTTAGACTTTTTACTGAGAATTCTGACTAACCAAAACGAAAATCGGTCTCGTAGAATCAGAAATCGCCCAGTGATGTTTCTGGGCCGTTTTCATGCGGAAGCTTTCAATGTTCTAGTTCGCCCTCATGTTGGCTCACGACACATCTCTAGCATCTACAGTAAAGAACCTGGGAAAACTTTTGAGATCGTTGTCAGTCAGAAATATGACTGATCACAAAATTTGAATGCAGAGCCCTGCTTCTCTTGCCGAGAGCCAAATAGACCGGTTGAGGAGGAGTTGGCAGAAATTCTATAGATGTTTCTTAGGAGTCGGGATCGCATTTGGCAAGAAGATACAACCGCCAAGGTTCGAGAGTGACGACTACATCATGGTTGCTGGAAGCTCGAGACCCTTGATGGAAGCTCACAGGATGCTCACTTCCCGATGATAGAGTGGCTAGAGTCCAATTATGGCTTTGAAGAGGGAGAGGCTCTTCAGATTCTAACCCAAGTTGGCACATGCCGAATCGGCAAGGTGGTTGATTCGAACTAAACAATCGTCGCAAAGTATCCGAAGAAATGTCTAGCTTAATCCTTAACCTTGGAATATTCTTTGCCTTGTTCAGCTAATTTGAAGCCAGTAGCGATCCGAAGTTTCATTGCCATTTTGTGGAAGTTCCTTTTACTTTCTCCGGTGTGAAGAAGACTTTTTTGAACCATCCAACGGTTTCTTTGTATAACTTCGCGGTGCCTTCGAGATCTCTCCAGTGGTGCATATCGATATCGCTCTTTCCCGGGATCATCATGAGTTCCTTAGGTTCTTTCGCAGATAGATAAAGCTTATAAGAAGAGCGTTCGGGCACGATTGGATCATTTTCTCCATGTATGAAGCAGACGGGACTGGGTGAGATCTCCTTCACCCTGTTTAAATTATTGAATTTGTCATGGTTTTCCACAAGGTCTTCATAGAACTTTGCCTTCAGCTGCCAGATGCCTGTAAAAACGTGACTGAAGGTCACGGTTTCACCTTTCTTCCACTTCTCAAGGCGCGATCGGCCCTCTTCCGTTTCCAAGTATCTTTCCAACGGGTCCCCTGAGCTTGACGCCCATGTGAGGACCGCTTTCACCCTCTTGTCTTCAGCTGCATGGCAGATTACTATAGTGCCGCCGTGGCTGTAGCCAATGACTCCTATTCTCCCCGCGTCTATCTCTGGTAGGGTGCAGACGAAGTCGATGGCCGCCTTCAAGTCTATTATCTCACCGGTCACTGTTATGTCGCTGAAGTCTCCGTCGCTATCGCCATGTCCTCTGCGGCTGAACCGGAGGCCAGCGATTCCTTCTTTGCAGAGCTCTATGCACGTGTAGCGGAAGATCCTGTGGCTTTCCAAGTGGTTTCCCGTCCATCCATGGTTGAAAATCACTATGGGGCTCTTCTTCTTTCCCTCTGGCAGATGCAGCATACCCACTAACTGCATGCCCTCACTCATGAAAGTAACAGGTTTCACAATCATATCCCGCATCCTCTCATCTTTGTGCTGAGCTTTTCGGTTGTTCTTAAGTACGAGTACTTGTTGCAACAATTTAAGATTATCTATGAGCGGCACCTAAGCCCAGAAATACTACTCGATCTCAAATCCTATCTTCTTTGCTACCTCTCTTAGGAAAGACATTCCTCTTACATGCTCTTCGTCCAGTATCTCGGGGGGCATGCTTATCTCCAAGGTGAGAAAGCTATCGTATCCAACGTCCTTCAAAGCCTTTAGAACGCTTCCCCATTCGATCCTTCCTCTTCCGGGCGTAAGATGCCGCGGTGAGATGATGGATCCCAGATTGTCAGATAGGTGTGCATGG
>Ga0315309_1000844_pt1 | contig 18678 bp, 29 predicted proteins | sample TDP4_MG_FD_203080 | JGI IMG/M metagenome (GOLD analysis project Ga0315309, IMG submission 203080) | Freshwater sediment microbial communities from Lake Towuti, South Sulawesi, Indonesia - TDP4 | ecosystem: Environmental > Aquatic > Freshwater > Lake > Sediment | place: Indonesia: South Sulawesi... | reverse complement strand
TTATGGGAAACGAAGTTTGGGATGATGAATATGTCCGAATTTCGCATGGTGTAGAGAAGAAACGTAACGTTTGTTTCGTTACGCTAAATCATCCTAATGGAATTGTGTAACGAATATATATTTCGTCATTGAGAATGACATCTTTCGGTACAACAGCATCCTCAAACACAATATGTTTGTTAGGAACTGCTACCGTGTCTATTATGCCTATCTTCCGTAACGTTTTAGAGCCGTCGCTTATAACCGTACCGTATATGATTAGGTCAAAATGTGTCTGATAACCACCACTAGGTTTTACGTCTGGATTATAGTCATACGATACGTTTACGGGAGAACCTATTTGTGGATTAAACTCGTTTGCTAAAGGATTTCCGCTATCGTCTCCCATATCGGGCATAACGTCATTCTCGCTCGCTACTACTTGCCATGTGGAAGTTGCTGTACCTACGTTACCTTGACTTAGTAGATAAGCAAAAATCATCTGTCCACAATAAACGAGAAGGTCTCGCTTACGCTTGAACTTATATATTTCTACTCCGTTACGTATAACACGTAACTCATATCTCGGTTTCAGTCTCCTAATCATCCTATGTGGTTTAAAGACACTCATAGTTGTATCGCCCTCTCAGTTCTAAATGGAGTATAAGAAGTAGCATAATATATCACTTCCCCGTTACGCTTAACTTGAGCATATACCCATATATATTTTATTGGTATTCCTATTGCGAGTTTAAGAAGAACGATTGCCGTATGGAAATGTGCTGGATTAAAATGTGCTGGATTAAACGCCATATCAACACACCACAAACAATATAATCGTTACGTTAGATATTGTACCGTTCTCGCTTCATATAAACCAATATTTCTTGCAGATGCGACTGTGTTAGATATACTCACTCTGAACATGTCCTCACTATCTGGCTCACCACTAGGAAGATTAGTTGTCACTTGGTCTACATATGCACCATTTACGTAAAATTTTGCACTTACAGCATTAACATATTCAACCATAAGCCATACGTAACTCAAAGCACTTATCGTACCTAATAATACGGTTGATTCATTCGTATTATTTCCTACCGTACCGTACAAGTTGGCATTTTCAATTTTAAATCCAAGATGTCTAGCAGTATTCGCTATTGCTGTATAACTTGATATTCCCCCCGTAACGATATGTATTATTTGGCTTGTCGATTGCCACGGAAAAATCAATACCGCAAACCTTCTAGGTGCATCCCAAATTCTACTCTGTGAAAGACCAAAAACTTGTTTATATACACATGCATATGAACCGCTTGTAGTTCCCGTATTAAGTTGAACATCATACGCAAACCAATTTATACTTCCCGTACCGCCTAATGCGGTAAGAAACAGACCACTAGGCAACCAATGACAACAAAAAAAGAACGGACTTGTATGTTTAAACATCGCTTCTAAAATATCGTTAGGTATATTAGCGATTTTTTCCGCTTTCCAATCTACTGAGTTACGCATTAACACTTGATACCTACTAGCGGTAGGCAATATGCAGAACTCGCTATCGCTTAATCCAGAGTTGAGAATATTCTTAAGATTTCTTGAACTGTCAATAACTTCCGTACCGCCAATACTTAACGAAGGATGACCGCTATGGCTTGCTGGCGGGTCATCTGAATATGCTAGTTTCTTCCATGAATGTTCACGTACCGCTTTAACGATTTCCTCAACGTTGCTGAGCGGTTTTCTTAGTGGCATCTTGCTTCAACACTTCCTCTGCTGGTTTACCTTCCTCAATCTTCTTGAGAGCGTCAAGTATAACCTCATGCTCAATAATACGTAATACCGTTATCACAACGCTTGAATGAGGCTTCAGACGGTTAATGACATCTGATAACTCGTTATGTAACGTTACGATTTCTTCTTCCTTCGCTTTACGCCAATCATCCTCAAGAATAGTAAGTTGCCTACTAAGAAACTTCTTTATCACCGCATCCTTATCCATTCACACCACTTCCCCGTTACACTACGTATACGTATACATGGTCGTCTGTCGTAAGGAAGTCTATCTGTCCTTGAACGGGCGTAGCATCGTGACTAGCAACATTCTCAATCGCCAATTTAGTCCACGACTTACGGTTAGCATCAACGTTACCCACTAACGCACCGAGCATGTGAATATGATCTGCACGAACCAACTTGTCAACGCTTCCTAGACTTTCAGCCGTACCGTCAACGGGTTTCAAATCTGTCAACGTACCTTCCGTTATAGGATGCTTATGGTCGGCACGTACAAACTTATTCGCCACACCAACACCAGCACCAGCGAAACTATCTGCAACTAAATCTCCTACTAACGCTTCGGGTACGTCATGCTTATGATCTCGCCTAGACGCATCAGTTGCAACTCCAGCACTCGCAACATTGAAATCCACATCTGCGGGAGCAGTATTGCTCAACTGCGGTACTTCATCAGACCACGGAATCTTTTTCCATGCCAAATTTCTCACCCCCTTCTATGACGGTACACATAAGTATATATGACTATCCGTGTTTAGGAACACTATTGTTCCGTAACGTTCTGGACTGACAGTTGGAAGTGAATCTACACGTTGCGGTACACCATGACTATCATAACCGTCATGCATATGTCCCGTAACGATATTTTCAACTACTTCTTGCATAACGTTCCAATCTGAACCTTCGATTAACCGTGTACCGTCCCAAATCCATATCTTACCCATAACGTTTCATCCCTTTACGGTATCATTAGTTTTACTCCTACGAGAGCGAAAGCACCAACAATCGTAACGAGAAGAATCTTCCACAGCCAAGACCTATCGCTTGACAACCCGTCTTTAATATCTTCGAGTTTCTGATTCATTTCGGTAAGTTTCTCCTTGATCTCCATGAGAATACGTACCTCATCATCCATACTCATACGATCACCCCCTATTTTTGATGATACGCACTCCACCTTAAGTTTGGAACATGGTTATCTCCGTTACTTTGAATACGGTCTGGAGTAGACCAACTTGTAGTAAAAATAGTGCGGTAAATCTTACTGTAACCGCCGTCTCCTATCGCTTGTCCGCCCCATAACACGTATAAGTATCCTTCATCCGTAACGCTTATAGTAGGGTCTTCTTGATAGAAATCATCCATTTCGTCTAACGTACTGAGACGTATCGGCGTAGACCATGAGCCGTCATATTTAGCGTACCATATTTGAGTCCAAGTAGTGAAACCCGTAGCACAACCGTCCCAAACAACGTGAATCCTATTTAACACATCTATCGTAATAGAAGGCGTATACTGAGGTTCAACATCCATACCGCTATAAGTGCTGATGCGTATGGGACTGCTCCAACTTCCGTCATACTTAACGTACCATATTTGATAATCAACGTCAAACCCGTCTGCCATACCACACCAGACAACATGTAGTTTTCCAGCGTAATCGACAGTTATCGAAGCAACATCTTGATAATAGTTTTCCATACCACTATACGTACTTAAACGTATAGGACTACTCCACGTTCCGTCATATTTCGTATACCACACTTGACAGTAGTTTGGATAAGCCGTAGAACAACCGCTCCAGACAACGTAAAGTTTATCATCTGAACCAACCGTTATCGAACAACCATACTGAACCCAATTCTGCATACCCGTAACCGTACTTAAACGTAACGGTGTACTCCATGATCCGTCATACTTGGCGTACCACAACTGATAATGTGTAGTGTAAACCGCATCTCCCCCAATCCAGATCGCATGTAAAACACCGTTACCGTCAACAGAGATACATGCATCCCATTGATCGTAATTCTCCATACCAGCAAGAGTGCTGATCTTCGTCTCATTAGTCCACGTTACGCCACCGTCGCTACTTTCCTTAACAAAAATCTGTTTTCGCCCAGCAGTCGTCTTGGGATATATAGCGTACAACTTCTTAGTTAAAGGAACGTATACATATTTACGTTGGTACGCTCCATAATTGGCAAAAACAATGTCGGTTTCAGAGATTAAACTCTGCACAATGTTGTTATAGGCATAGTAAATCTTGTAAGGAGAAGACGTACCCCATTGGTACATGTAGTCGTTCTTAGTCCATTTACTGATAAGTTCAAACCCTAACGCTTTACCTACGTTACGATACGCACAGACATCTTCAACCGCCATGTTCACAGCATTAACGATCTCGTTTGCGAAGTCTGAAACGTCTGCAAATAGCGTACTGAAAACCGACTTTACGAGAGAATTATACTTAGCCTCATTATCCGTAAGGTCTCCTAACGCTTGCGTTACCTTAGCATCCCAAGTCGCTATCGCACCAGCAATAGCACTAATGACATCTGCTTTATACTCATCGTAATTGTCTTCACTTGCTTCCTTCTCAAGTTTTATACGTATCGCAATATCCCTTAACTCATCATCCGTTAAGAATCCAGCATCCCACCACGACTTACACCCTTGTAACGTGTCAAGTTGCTCAGAGATACGTGCCAAATGTTCGTTACCAATCTGCTCAAGTATACCATACGCTCTCTCAGTTGCAGACTCCTTCATCGTAATTGCGTTATCAAGACGTGTTCGAGCCATGCTGTGGTAATGTCGATAATAGTTTAACGCTAAGTCGTTCCATTCAGTTAGAAGACCGTCTATATCCGTAACTACCTTACGGTAACGATCTTCGATACGTTCATTTGCTCCACGTAACAAGTCGAAAGCAGTAGTAGGAATGTTACGTCCCAATTCAGCACTTAGAAACGCTTTAAACTCCCTATCAGCATAATCTGAATATCTCGCTATCGAAGAACCCTCAGCACCGCTTAGATAAGTGCTTCCACTATAAACGTTACATATCGTACCGATAGAACCCGCATGACTACTATGAATTGCGTATGCGATACTCTGCTGAATCATCTGCACAAACAACTGAGTCGCAACAGACTCATTAATCAGCATACTGAAATCCATAGTACGGTCTATGAACCCCCATATCGTATCAATCATGCCTTTACTTGATAACCCATGTACCTCATCCTTCTCCGCTTCTAAAAGTTTCTGCATGACATCCGCCATAACGGGATAACCTAATTGGTATCCTAAGACCTTCCACTTAGACCATGTAACGGTAGTACGTAGAATGTCAACTATGCTTGCGTATGCAGTTCCGAAGCCTATACCGTAACCCAAACCCGCTAACGCACTAGCCCCCGCTTCAGCCAACCCTCATCATCTCCTACGGCGTATGATAAGGCACTTCCGCCCATTCTTGCGTAACACGTAAGTAGTCCCCCGTCTCCAAGAGGCTAGGTTGATTCATTTCCCCTTGAAAACCTATCTGCAACGCATTAATCTCATCTATTGTCCATGCTAGACCCGTATACGGATTAACTGTCCACTTCTTAGAGTAAACAGTATAACCTAAACCTACGTATACGTAGTCTCCAATATAATCCTTACCGTGAGTCTTAATCCATATCGCTATCTTAGCGGGATAAAACGGATTAACCGACTTAGCCCTAGCGAAAACTTCCACGTAATCAATCACCTTACCGCTTGGAACTAATCCGTCTGGACAACCGAATAACGCATAAGCATAATACTTCGTAGGATGACTACCCGTAATCCAATCGTATACGTAAGTAGCATCTCCGTCTGAAACAACCTCATCAACTTGAGTGTAAAACGTAGTATCTGCGGGATAACGTCTAAGATTCAGTTGTGATACGTCTGAGTTAGGACGAAGATAAGCCATATCAACCGTACCGAAGACACATAACAAGTCATGGTCTCGATACATTTTAACGCTAAACGTATCGCTTGCTGGATAATCTATTCCGTCAAGTTCCCAACGTATAACAACGTTAGGCGGAGTAGGAACAGCAGTAACGAGAACAGTATCAGTTGCCTTCTCATCGTAAGTTGCTGGTACGGGATCAGTCGTTCCCTTTGCTGGATCATTGACACGTATCGTAAGTTTACTCATATTAGACCATAATACAACTTTTTCGTCTTCCGTATAGCCACCACATACTTTTGACCAGCCTACAAGTTGACCATTCGTTACGAGACCTTCATACACCGCTACCGCATTTGTTACTAAACGTTTCCCGCCAGCCATAACCACCCTTGCTATATTCCCAGCCGTACCGCTTGTAACGACTAAGACTAACGGTACACTTTCAATCTTAGCCGAAGCACTAAAGAAGTCTGCATCCACAAAAACATAGAAGTCGTAGTCGGTAATTACACTATCCGTTACGGGTGTAACGCTTCTAACTAGAATAGAGCCTTCCCCCTTCAACTTAGTGTAACTACCGAAACCCGTCTCTTGAGCGGAAAGGCTTAGTTCAATCCTAGCCCTTCCAACCGCACGTAACTTGTAATAATCGTAAAAAACGTTCTGAACATCCGCTCCCTCTTTAAACGTACCCCTATCAGATTGTAACGTGAAGAAACCGCCCCATATTTCTTCAGCACTCTTCTCCGCTAAGTCAACGCTACTCGGCGGTTGATAACTGAAAATATCCACTTGAGGAAGTTCCCTTTGAGGTACGGCGTAAGGAGTTTTTAAAGGATATAACGCTAAGTCTCCCGTGTAATCCGCTTTAATCTGATGTAACTCGCCAAGTCCTACGTCCATGCCTTTCAATCGAAGAGCCATAGCACCTTCACGTACACGGTTGAAAAGGTACGCCGTTACACCTAACCCGTCAATGAGGTTCTTATACTTCACCATGCTGTCATGGTTAGCATCGAGACCCGCAACGATACGTGCGCCAACTAAGTCTGTAAACACTTTAGCACGAAACGTTCTAAGGTTCTCTAACGCTTCAGTATACTCAATGGGAGGGTCTGGCATAGAATAAGTCTCCTAACTTATCGTAACGTGAAAAAAAAGGGGATTCGCCACACTCGAAGTGTAGGGCAACCATACTGAACACCTCACGTAACGAAAGAGAATAACTCTTTCATACGGTCATGGATGCGTATCAGTAACGGTTATCCTAACGTTGTCTCCAGCACCATACCACGAGAGAGCGTAGGTAACGTCGTACCCAACACCAAGATGAGTAGCGTCTAAGGCGACTTGGAGCAAAGCATCAATCACGGTGTTAGCACTGCTTATAATGGTGTCTCTGAGTGCGGTTAACGCACCTTCATTGGCGAATTTCGCCATAACGCATCCGTATACTGCATGAGCAAGTATAGAAGGCGCTATGAGTCTACCCTTAATCGCTTCAGTTACGCTCTCAAGTGTACCGCTGAACGTATCATTAGCATCGAAGTACCGTGCTGGACGTGTATCTCCACGTAAGAGCAGTACGCCGACAGATGCGGGATTCCAAACTCCGAAACTCCCGCCTACCGTAGCACGGTGTCCAACTGCTCCCATAACGTACCGTGCCAACTTGAACTTATCCGCTTTACTGTCAACCCTATCGGGGAAGTATCCGCCAACCTTGAAAGCATTTTCGATTCCCGCTTTCCAATCCGTGTATTTACGAGCCAACTTGACTCTTTGCTTCATCTCGATAACGTCCACGTCCCATGCTCCACCAACTGTGGCAAGGAACTGTGCATACGCATCAGACGAAGCGTCTCCAATGTAGTCTTGGAATGAAGCCTCATCTGGAATCTTAGCGAGTAACGAAGCGTATATACGTGCTTGTTCGCCTTTCAACGTAGCCTTCCACTCATCGAGGACTCCCGTAGGTAAGTCTGCTGGAAGAAGAACCGTACCGATATACTTCCATTTCTCAGCCATTTTCTTTTTCTCCATTACGTTAGTAACGTTACGTTAGGAAATGAGGGAAACCTAACGGAACGTTCCAACTTAAGGCTATAACGTAAGACATATATATGTCTTTCGGTATCTCTACATTTATAGAGAAACCGTATAGGAGAGGCTAACATGCCGATAGAACTCATACAAAAAGCCATTCAATACGCTAAAGAAGAACGTCTACGCCTTCTTTCGCTTAACATGGGCATTTACGACCCGCTTACGCCGAGAGCGGTTCATTCTCACACTTATTTACTCGTAAGAGAGTACATTAACATAGGATGCCGAGAAGCCGTCAAACTGCTTTTAAACCCGTATCATAGAAGTATAGCGTACAGCATACTTGTAAGTGCGCTCGAAGACCTATTCCACTTAGGTTATCATCCAGAGATAATAGCGTATCACAACGAACTCTTAGACGAAATGATAGGTACACATTAGGAGATGCTAAACATGACCCGTAAACTCTTAACAGCAATAGACCAAATAACATCACGTACCATGATAACACATCAAGAAGTAAGCAGACGAGCCGTAGAATGGGTAACAGCACATCAAGTCTCGTTACGTATCACAAGTGAAATGATACGAAAAGAAATGGAGCGAACCCTAACAGTAGAACGACTCGTAACTACGACTGCACATGCACACCTAAGACCACTCATACCGCTTATTCCACCACAAGAATCCACACGATACATAACACGTTTATTAATGGCGACAGAACAAGAAGAAAAAGCACAAACCAAACATATCGTACCGTCAAGATTCATAGAACGCTTAAGACGAGAACGATTAGAAGAATTGAGACCCGAACAAATACGGGAACAGATGAGACAGTATTTACTCGACCCAACAGCCATAAGCCTAATCGACCATACCGCTTTCTGCAGTCTCGAAGCCTACCTATGGCAGACAAGACCGTTACAAGTAACACAAGTCTTAGGAGAACTATTGAAAACCGTAACCCGTAAAACATGGTACGTAGACCATATTGTGGGATTAGAATCCTTAACGAAACTAATGATGCAAATGTACCTATACGCTTTCATGGAGTTCCCCATGTGCCTCAACATATTAGGCTTACGTGTAACGCCTTTAACTATGCTCGTGTTACGACATAAAGTAGCCTCAGTATACATGACTCACGCTATGGAATGTCAAGACGTACGTACCAGACCATATTTAGGTACGGTTCAAGCAAGAAAAATCGAAACTAAACTCGTAGTATCCGAAAGAAGCCGTACAGAAGTCATACCACGAAAAGAAAATATCGCCGTAACAACAGACCTTACTGAAGACACACGGGTAAGCACGGGAAGAGACGGACAATGGAAAGACATGTTCTTCACTATGCTACGTTACGCTTACAGTATGCCATTCTGGATGAGACGCTGGCTAGCGAGAACTTACGGTATGCCCGAAAACCACAAATACGCTCGTTACTTCGGAATAGGATGTATTCCTACACGTTACGCAAGATATTCACGTAAAGAACGATTCATGCCAGAAGCCACATACCTAACGTATAGCAGAGACGAAAAAATAATGAAAGAAATAATACGTTACAACATGAGGTTCAGAGGCGGAGTAACCTATAAAGGACGTTACGGCGGTTGGCGGTTCTGGAGAAGACGACGTAGACGCTACTACACTTAGTCTACGTTACGCCATTCAATCTTGTCCATAATCACGTTACGTTTATTAAGTTTTTTTCACTTTACGAAATTCGTAAATACGTAAATAAACGTATATTAACGTTCTTTTACTAAAATACGTATAAAATAGTCTTCTTTTTTATAATATCTTCTTCATAAGTTATTTAAATATAACTTAATAAACTAATTACTAACAACTACATACTAAACGTACCGTATACGTAACGCAAGTGTAACGTGCAATACATGCACCATTCATGATATTAAACAACGGAAGATGAGTAGAAAGAGTAGATAGGGGTCTGGGGGAAGGAGAGGAAGGAGAGAAGAAACCAATATAACACTGTTATACCGAATTTTCGTGAGGGTTTTCATAAGAAATTAATAAGCCAAATTTAACCGTCTTTCCCGAAAAGAAACCCGCTCTACGCTCCATTTCGACTGACCGCAAAATATATAAGCAACTTCATAAGAGTATAGTATGACCTCTATAAGGTGAGAGAATGATACATAATCTGCATTTCAAACCCTTAGGAGAGCGTTAGAAATGGGATACAAAGAACCATACGAAGAACGCACACACCGAATAGTCTTCGCCGTACCGAAAAAACTATACCACCAAGCCATAAACAAACTACCACTAACAAACTACACGAACATCTCAGAACTATGCAGAGCGTTACTTAGAAAATGGGTTGAAACCGAAATGGTAGAGGTGAAAAAAATTGGTTGACTACGAAAAAGCGTTACGAGAACTCGAAATAGAAATACGGTTGACAGACATACAATGGCAAGCGTTACTAAACCTATGCGAAGACATACGAAAAGAAGCCGTAGACGTATCGTACCAAGACGGATACGATGAAGGATACGACAGAGGCAAATCAGACGGATACTGCGAAGGACACGAAATAGGCAGAGGCGAAGGATACCAATCGGGATACCGTAAAGGACACGATGAAGGACACGAAGAAGCGATATCACGTATCGAAATGAACACGTCTCTCCCAACCCAGACAAAGAGAGACGTAATAAACAGATTAAGGTGGTGAGAAAAAATGAGTAGTGGAGCGCACATACATGTGGTAGACGGAAAGTCTGTAGCGTACCCTAACGATGCATGTCCAATATGCAAACCAGAACTTGCACAGCAACAAGCGGGAAGGATTCCTAACGTACACCGTAAGGGAATGACTGTCGTAATGCAAATAGCCAAGAGTCAGATGTCCACGACAACATGGTATGCGAAAGAATCATGCTTCTTACACTCGTTACGTAAGATGCAATTAGACAGTCAGAATAAGGTCATACGAGACTCTCAAGGAAAACCGTTGTGGACACAACTAACCATGCGTATCAACATACCGTTAATGAAAGAATGGATAGTCGAAGTCGAAAAGATGATGAAGGAACTCGAAACAGCACCAGCACCAGCACCACAACAGACCGTACCGACAGTACCACAGAGAGGATAGTGCCATAAATGACTACGATACATTGTTTAGTTACGAGATGTGAGCATAACGTAAACCGTTACTGCACGAAGATGAGAGTACGTTTCGTAGGTATGAAATGTATGGACGTAAAACTGAAGTTGGATGAGTTTGAAGGAATAAGAGGAAGGGTAGTATGCAGTAACGTAGGATGCTCACAGAACATGGAGAAGCGATGTCGAAAAGATGAGTTATACGTAGGGGGAGAAGGATGTATAACGAAGGAAGAATGGGGGAAGTACGATGTCGGAAGAAACGAAGGGGGACATAGTTGACAAATACTTACTTGACGTTAATATACCACGAGACAGTAGCGTACCGTTAGAAGTCTACATAGCGTTTCCAGAAGCACTTAGAAATCCAGAGGCGAAAGAACGCATACGCAAACAATGGCTATACGGAAACGACAAACAAGTAGTCAGCATGGACTTAATGTTCAACAACACTCTCAGTTGCATCTTCAGACCAATGGGACTACGAATAGACTACGTTAACCTCGTTATCAGCACATTAACGCCAAGCGGATTAGAAATCTTCATACCAAACGCCTACCTAACACGGTTAGGCAATACCACAGAAGAACGCATAGCGAACCTTAACGACTACCTATTTGTCCAATTCAATAAAATGAAAGAAGGCTTAGTAGCAGACACAGTAATACCGTTACGAGGAACAGTATCAGAACCAATAGCGAAAGAACTAATGGAGAACAGTCAATACAGCAACTTAGAACTCTTACTCATAGGCTTAGGATACAAGCCGACAATAGAAATGAAACGATTGTTCATACCACGATTCTTAACATGGTTCAAAGGATTCGACGGAAGACCAATGCATATCTGTCAATTCACTCTGCCCGAATCGGGTAAAACGTCATTCGGGTTACGCAACGAAACCTTATTTAATTGGCGTTACCTAAGTGAACCGCCTACTTTAGCGAGACTTGTCTTAGACGCTCGAAGCGGAGTCTTAGGAGAAGTATTCCTACGTAACGGAATAATCTTCGACGAGTTCGACAAGTGGACACTCGACAGCGCAGACAGACGGTATACCTTCGATACCATACTTACGGGTATGGAACAAGGCAAATGGGAAAGAGGCGTAAGTGCTATGGGTACGAGAGTACCAGACATACCAAGACTGATACCGATAATGTTCTTCGGCAACTTAGGAGACTTCGAGAAACTATACGGTATGACACAGTACAACACGAGAGCCTTCTTCAACACGATATACACCGCAAGACTAACACATGACGTAAGAGCGTTATCAGACAGACTATGCTTCATAGACGCATGTTACATACCTATTAGAATACTCGACTACGTAACGAATAAGGTACTTCCAGACGGAGTATTACGGGGAATAGTCTCACTAATCCAGAAAAAAGCCAAACCATGCGACATATCCAAGTTAAGCGGAAGAATGAAACGACATAGCAACTGCATATACGCAATACTAAGCCAGATGATGCAGATAGAACCCGAAACAGCAGACAGTATGGCGAGTGGCTTCATGGACTTAGACAAATACCTCAAGATACCACGAGAAGAAAAGAAAATAGACTTCGTACCAGAACGAAGGTGAAGTGATAGATATGGACTTTAAAGCGATACAGAGAATGGTACGGGAAGAATACATACGTAACGGATACGAGCAGATGTGGGATAGCGTATCTCCTAAACATGCTGGAGACTTAGCGGAATTAGGTTTAATCACGTCTGAGGTTGCAGAGGCTATGGAGTGCGTATGTAACGCAAATTATAAGGCATTGAAAGAAGAATTAGCAGACATAGTTATACGAGTGATGAACATTTCGAGCAGACTGAACGTAGACTTAGAAGAAAACATTTTATCTAAAAATGTCAAAAATCTGGAGAGAACTAAGTTACATGGAAGAAAAGGAATGTGAGGGATAAACATGAGCGTAACTGAAAGTAGTATATACGAAATGTTCGCCGAAATATACTATTCCAGAGTGTTCAAGGTCTACATGGATACAGAGGTACACGTAACGGAAGCAACTCAATGCCTACTAAAATCCTTCCTTTTCCGTAAATTGCCACGAGCCTTACAAGAACCAAAAGTAGTAGTTCTCTCATTCGGAGACCTCATTCACGAAGCACTAAAACAACCGTTAATACGTAGAGGATATAACGTAGGTACTGAAAGTAAGTATCCGTTAAAAGACGTAACGTTATATGCACATAGCGATGCCTTAGCCTCAGACCATACCTTAGAGTTCAAGACTATAAGCCGTATGCCACACGAACCATTAAGTCATCATTATCATCAAGATAACGCCTATAACTTCGTCTTCGATAAACCTATAGGATACATACTGTATATTCACAAGCCAAGCGGATTAGTTAAAGTCTTCCCTATCAAACGTAACGAAGACTCATTTCAATACGTCTGTCTAAGAGCGTACCGTTTGTCGGTGTGCCTACGAAGTAACACCATGCCCAAGCCAGAACCCTCATGGCTATGCAACTATTGTGAGTATCCCGACTTATGTCCCTCACCGAACATAACGATGCGTAAGAAGTGGTTATAATGGTATGGAAGAGTAAAGAAGCCAAAAAATGGTACGATAAAGGATACTATCAAGGATACAAACGAGCCACAATAGACCACTTAGGTGGAAGATGTAAAACATGCAAGACACGAAAGAGACTACAGATACATCATACTAACGGGTTATGTAGACAGAGACGAAGCGTAACGGATTTAAAAGACTTATCTGTATTAGAAGTATATTGTAAGAAACATCACGATGAGGTAGACAGAGAATGAGTAACGAAAAAATTAAGTGGTACTGTGATAACTGTGGCTTATGCTGTATCAACATAGTAGTCGAAGTGGACGGTATACATTTCGGAGCATTTCTTTTACCGCATGAGATAATGCTGTTCCCTAGGCAATACGTTAGACCGATGTATGGCGTAGGACAGAAAGGCAAGACAAGACCGAGACCCGAATACGTCTACGCATGGCAAAACATAAGTGAACCATGCGTCTACTACGATACGCATAATAGGAAGTGCAAGATATACGACATTAGACCGACAGCATGTAAACAGTTCCCTATCAGTCTAACACGTAAGGGAATACTATTGCATCGTGAATGTCCACAAGTGAAAGCGTTAATTTCAGAGAACGTTACGATAACTGAGGGTCAAGTAAGCGGGTTAGAGTCGGAGATTCAAGCCATGCACTTCATGGAACTATACTATTACAGCGTATACGTGATAAATGCCGATGCTTACGACTTAGAACATACGTGGTTCTACGACTTCCGTAACGAAAAATGGGTTAAAACCACGAAAGAACGTCTTGTAAGGATACTTAAAGAAACGGGAAGGTTGAGGGGTGATAAGGTAAATGACGGAATATAAACTATGTAAACGATGTAAGTTAGTATTTGCAACAAGTGAGTACCCGAAATGTCCTCAATGTGGTGCTAAAGGACATGAGGTTGAATCGTTACAAGAAGGAGTATCATACGATGACGGTAGAGGGAGAAGAAGGAAATGAGTAGACCTAACACGGTTGCGGTAAGCGGTACGTGTCCACAATGTGGTACGGAAGTACAGATAGTTATGTCGAAAAAGGAACTTAAAATGTTGTTGAAAGGCTTTAAAATGCCTATTCGACAAGCACAAATACAGACCGAAAAAGAATTTGAACGGTTGAGGCGAAAAAAGAAATGACTAAGGAACTAATCGGTTGGATTGAACAATGGCATAATTATATTCCAGCAATACTTAAATTCCAAACGTATAAAGAGTATCCGTTAGACCTATACCATAGAGAGTTCATCATAGCGTTACGTATGAATGACGGAGAGTTTCACCAGACACATGACGGAGAAAAGAAATGGCTAAACTACACATGGTGATGTTAAATGAGTGCGTACCGTAAAGGATGCAGAGCGGAAGACATAGCGTCAGACTACATGCTCAAGACTTACAATGCGGTATGCGTAAGGTCAAGTGCAAGTCATGGCGTTGCAGACCTAATCTGTGGCAACGGAGAATGTGTCTACGTGGTTCAAGTCAAAAGCGGAGAACACTTACCCTACGTCAGTTGGACAGAATTAGAGAACTTCGCCAAACTATTCATGGGTAAACCGCTCCTACTATTCAAACCCGATTATAGGCGCATTTTAATAGCGGAGAACGAAACAGACTTAATCCGAATCAGAGCCTACCTACGCAACATTAGGAGAGATTCAAATGCTGTGCGAAAAATGTAGATTTATAGAAAAAACGTCAACTGTAGACATCTATCTAAATGTGGTAACGCTCTGGAGATGCGGAGAATTAGGCTATAATCTATATCAAGAAGTCCAATATAGCGACATGTTCCTAAGACAGTTGCGGGAGAACCCCTACTTTATACATCGAGCAAACGTTTATTCCCTCTTACCAGAGAACGTGAACCCTCAGAACGTACCGTCTAAAGCGGTACTACATATCCGAAAAGTCGAAAAATGTAGAAATTTCGGAGAGAAACTTAAACCAATAACTGAATACTGAAGCGTAACGAAAAGTATATAAGTAACCTATAAGTAGGTTATAATGCGGAAAAATTGGGAGATGATAAGAGAGATGTCAACTGAAGTGCCGAAAAGAGACGAAGTAACACCACCAGCAGACGTTACCGAACCAGAAACCGAAGAAGCCAAGAAATCGGGGCGACAAAATTGGAAAGAGTTTAAAGGAGTAGTCGATTCCTCAGTTATCGACACAATAGACCGACTCTCAATAGTTGCGGGAGTCAACGAATACAAAGGCAACCACTACGTATTCTTAGGAAAAGTAACGGAAGGAGACTTCCAAAGAGCCTTTTTCAGCATGCCCGCCTACGCATGGAAGAAAGCGATACCTATCTTAACGGGGTACGTAGACCGTATCGCCGACATCGAAAAGGCATCAATGGCTAACGCTGTCCTTGTGGAACTGAAACGTCTCAAGGAACTCGGCATAGACGTAACGCAATTATTAGAACAACTCAAGTAAGTTGTTCACGTAACGCAACTCAACTCCCCCCTTTTTTTTGTATTTATAGAAAAATGGTGAAAGAAATGTTGATCGTGTTTAAGCGTGAGGATAAAAGCCTATATGAAAGTTGCGAAGGATGTAAGTGTTTCGTAGAACTGAAAGACGACCCGAAACAATACCCGAAGACCGTAGGCGTAATATGTAACGCTCCACAAACAGAAATGGCACAATGTTATACCTATGATTGGTATCGTGCAGTAAGCCATTATCACGGAGAACGAGTTAAGCCACAACCAGAACCTAAACGTATCGAACCAATAGATAACCGCTCCGCTCAAGAAGTGCTGAGGCAATTAAGGAGAATAGGGAAGAAATGACCTATCCCTATAAGGCAGACGAAGTTAAGACCGTTCAGAGTTGGACTATACGGTTTTATTGGAAGGATAGAATAGCCACATGCCACCCTCATAACCGTAACGTTACCTATGTTATCAAGGATACCACTATGACCGTGAACGGTCTACCCGACTACGTTCTAAAAGCGTTACGTAAAAAAGGATTCTTAGCCATGTGGGAAGCAGAGCAACTTAGACAGTCATTAAGCCGACTATCAGCCATAACATCAAAATATCAAGAAATACAGAAAAAACGTATAGACGAAGAGTCCAGACCATAAATCTATATTTTAAGTTCACAAACCGTTTATATCTACGGGAAGAACCTATCTTATTGGTGATAAACATGGAGAGACCTAGAACGGAAAAACTAGACGTGCTGGACTTAATCATAAACGTGCTGAAAGACCAGAGCGATAACCTAAGCGACCTTGAGGACAGACTTGAGACAGCAATACAGAGACTAACGGAAACCATAGAAATACAGAATAAGCGTAACGAAGTAATGCTTAAATACTACGAAGCCATAGGTAAGTAGTGGTGAAAACATGTCAAGACTATACGCAAAATTGAGAAGCGACATGGCAAAAAACGAAGTAACGAGACGAGCGAGAGATATCATAACGTTAAAGGTAAACTATGGGTCTAAGGAAGACAGCAAATTAGCGGTACGGGTAAGAGTGGTATGGCGGTTAAACGATGAAAAACCGACAGTCTACGTTTATCCAATGGAAGGGATAAGCGTAAAAGTCTGCGATAGGTACTAAAAACCTATCTTCTCCCTTTTTTTCAGATTTATAGGTTTTTCGTGATAACCATGTTTCAAGACCGTAAGAAGCGTTATGCGGGTCTTCGAGATTATTACGTTATGAAGGGAAACCGTAAGGCTTTTCGTTACTATAACCGTAAGTGTGCATAAGTCTCCTAACGTTTTTTCGATAAATGGAGAGAAAAGGCATAACGTTTATATATAGCGGTCTCCATAGGTATACCAAAAAGGTGTTCGAGATGACTGAAAAACTGAAATGGGAATTAAGCGATAGGTTGATAGGCTATTTTGCGTCTCAAATGTATGGTCAAAATTGGGATATAGTGTTAGTCAGAGAAGCATTACAAAATTCCGTAGACGCACGAAGCAAGACCTTCCGTCTCCATTACGTAGACGAAAAACACCTTGTGATAGAGAATAATGGAGACCCTATGACCCTTGAGACGATACGCAAACAACTATTCGTTTTAGGCGAATCAACTAAAACAGACGGAACACAGACGGGTTACTTCGGTGTTGGTGAATGTGCGATAATCTCACCTTGCGAACATTTCAAAATTGAAACGGGACGTTACGTTATCGAAGACTTTAACCTAACTGAAACTAAAGAGACCTTTAAAGGCACAAGACACACCTTAACGTTACGCAATACAGTATACCGCTATAAGATAGAAGACTTTTTGAAACAACATAACGTAGAAACGAAGGTTATCTTTCAAGACCAATTTGGAACACATGAGATTAAACCACAAAAATACCAAAAATGTAGAAAATACGATATACCACATGGTAGATTCACATGGAAGAAGTCTGGAGACAGCATAACGGTCTTACGTGTCAACGGTGTGCCTCAACACATGAGAGACCGATATGACAATAACGGAACATGGGTTATAGACTTAAACACGTCTACGGTCTTAACCGTATCGAGAGAAGAAATAAGAGACGAAGAAACGAAGAAGATAACGGAAGGAATAAGCGAATATATACGAAAGATAAGCGAACACATAAGCGAAGATAAAGAAGAAACATGGTATACCTTAGAAGCACCATACTTATTCTTACGTAGGTCTGGTGTTACGTTACGAAGAAACCAAACATCTCAACCTATACAAAAAATGTATAAATGCCTAAAAATCGTAGACGATTGGTATAAAGAGAAGTTAAGTGAGAAGAATAAAGATATGGTTTGGAAACATGGTATAGGTCTATGCGTAACGAAAGAAGAAACCTCAGCGTTAGTTAAGGATAATACGATACTTATCAATGTGCAAGACAGAGAGATTAATCCACCTACCACATTTAGCCTAGCGTTAATAGATGACTATTGTCACGAGTTAGCACATGTAATATCGTTACCACACGAACATGAGAAGGTTGCTACTACATTGAGACGTATCGCTTACGATAATCCAGACATCTACGAAGCGTTAAGGAAGACCTTAAGGTATTAAGACCTTCCGTTATTACGTACCGAAAACAACCTACCCATATTTTAGACCTAAAACGGTTTAAGCGAAAAGAAGCAAGAAACAAACCTAATTTCTGAAACGGTTTTAAAAAAAAGCACCTTTTAGTAATTC